>Ga0315315_10000255_pt1 | contig 42459 bp, 35 predicted proteins | sample M140m3416metaG_FD_203699 | JGI IMG/M metagenome (GOLD analysis project Ga0315315, IMG submission 203699) | Ammonia-oxidizing marine archaeal communities from Monterey Bay, California, United States - M1 40m 3416 | ecosystem: Environmental > Aquatic > Marine > Intertidal zone | place: USA...
AGAATATCCATCGTACCAAAAGCTATATAATGAGGCTAAAGAAAATATGTCATATAGAGAATATGATAAAGCAAAAGAAAAGTTTCAAAAAATTGTTGATCATGATAAGTATAATTTAGAAGCAGTTTCTAATTTGGGAGAATTATATTATAGGTCTGGTCAATTTGAAAAATCTTTGACTATAATTAATAATGGATTGAAAATAGATACGTACCACCCATCACTTAATTACATTGCAGGAATAAATTATAAAGCTTTAAATGATAATTTAAATAGTAAAGAATCTTTGGGTTGGGCTGCAAGATCAATAAAATACAGATCAAACGCCTACTCTCAAATTGCTGATATTTATCTAAGAGAAAAACAATTTAACAGAGCAATTGAATACGCAAAAAAATCTTTAGAGTTTAATATAAAAAACATACCATCTCTTGAAATAATTGCTATTTCAAATAGATACCTGAAGAAAAACATTGAACATAAAAAGACAATTCAAAAACTTGAGGAGTTAGATCCTATTAATCATATAATTTCATTTGAGAAATATATTATTGACCCAAATGAAGATAAAATTAATGATATAGTAAACTCTCATCGGTCAGAGCTAAAGCATCAAACATTTCTTGAACTAGCTATAAGATATTTTGATAGAGGGCTTAAAGAAGAGGCTATCAAGATTTTAAGTATTGGCCCTCAAAAAATGATAAATAACCTCTGGATTTCATACATTACTGATAATACAAATAAATTAGAAAGTATATTAAATAAAAATAAAATCGATTTTTCCTTTCCTTTTAGGACGGAAACAATAGATGTAATTAATTGGGCTAGAAATTCATATTCTAACTGGAAGCTAGATTATCTGCTCGCTATAAATCTATACGGTATAGGAAGATATAAAGAATCAAAAAGTATTTTATCAAAAATTGAAGAAGAATCATTGAATCCTATATTTTATTTGAATAGAGGAGTTATTTTTCAAAAAAATGGAATAGATCCATTAAGTGATTTTAATAAAGCCTATCAACTTGATAATAAAAATTGGAGAGTCTCTAAATCATTATCAAATTATTTTTATACTCTAGGAAATTATAAAAAGGCAAATAAAATTTTAGAGAAGTCATATCAAAATGATATCTCAAATTATATAATAGGTATGGATTATGTAAAATCTTTAGTCAAATTAAAAAAATATTCAATAGCAATATCTACATTAAAAAATCTAAATATTTTACCTTATGAACATGCCGGCGAAGGACGTGAACTATACTCTAATGCATATATAGGTTTTGCATTAGAAAATATTAAAAAATCTAAATTTAAAAGTGCTATTGATATTTTATATGAGTCAAAGATATGGCCTGAAAATCTAGGCGTAGGAAAACCATATAATGCAGATGAAAGAATAGAAAATTATCTAATTTATTTTTGTTTAGAAAAACTAAATGATCAAACATCAAAAAAATATTTATCAGATGTGATTAATTATTCTCAAATGAACATAGATAAAATGGATGCAAACCATATGCTTGGATATTTGTCGTTAAAAAAAATTCATGGAAATGAGCAATCCGATGAGTTTTTAAAAAAATTAATAGATAAACATGGAACTGATTCTGAACAATTAAAATTTATATTGAACTATAAAAAAGATAATAATTCAGAAGGTGAAGATAATTTTTACTTACTTCGTGAAATATTAAAATTAAAGTGAATGAATAATCAAGATATTATTTTTGGGACTAGACCAGTTTTAGAAGCGATTAAATCAGGGAAATCGATTGAAAAGTTATTTATCCAAAAAAATTTATCTAAAGAAATTTTCAATGAGATTAAAATTAATCTCAAAGATAGAAATATTCATATCTCATTTGTACCCAAAGAAAAACTAAATAGAATAACAAAAAAAAACCATCAGGGAGTCATATGTTATATATCTCCAATTATCTACCAGCCACCTAACGAAATAATACAGAGGTGTTATGAATCTGGCAAAGATCCTATAATTCTAATGTTAGATAGAATTACAGATACTAGAAACTTTGGAGCTATAACCAGAGTTGCAGAAGCGTCTGGCGTAGATGCAATTATTATTCCAGAAAAAGAATCAGCACTAATAACTAGTGAGGCAGTGAAATCTTCAGCTGGTGCAATAAATTATATTCCTATCTGTAAAGTGAAAAGCTTAAAAATTATAGCTCAAGAGTTTAAAGATAGTGGGCTTAAAATTATTGCATGTACAGAAAAAAGTGAAAAGGATATTTATTCAATTCAATATAAGGGACCAATATGTATTATTCTTGGGTCAGAGAAAGACGGAATATCTAAAAATCTATTAGAAATAAGTCATGAAAAAGTAAAAATTCCAATGCTAGGAAAAATTGATTCTTTAAATGTTTCAACAAGTTCAGCTGTAATTTTATACGAACTAATAAGACAAAGAAATTAAATTGATTTTAATCCTGTAAGATCAGAACTACTTCTGATTTTTTTACCCATTCCATCTAGTAACTCAATCCCATATTTCTTACATACCACGGATTCAGGAATCTCTTGGTTATGTCGATCTCCTCCATTAGTAAAAATATCTGGTTTGATTTCTTCAAGACTCTTACAAACAGTTTTATCAGTATCAATTGACAGAAAAACTTCATCAACTCCTTGAATAGCTGAGACTATTTTCATCCTATCTCTCTCATCCATAAAGGGTTTTCCTTTTTTAAGTTTACACTGGTGATTATTATTAACAATAACTATTAAGTAATCCCCCATCTTTTTTGATAACTCAATATATTCTAGATGACCAACATGGATAGGGTCAAAGTAACCACTTATAGCAACTTTTTTCATAATTTATAATTTAAGGCAAATATATCCTTTATATATAATATTTTTGAGAATGAATATAATGATATTAGGATCAGGAGGTAGAGAACACGCAATAAGCTGGAAAATTTCTCAAAGCGAAAAATGTAATAATCTTTATATAGCCCCTGGAAATGCTGGTACGAGCTTAGTAGGAAATAATCTAACAATTAACATAAATGATTTTGAAGAAGTTAAATCAACTGTTATTGAAAAAGCTATTGATCTAGTTATTGTAGGTCCTGAAGAACCTCTTGTAAGAGGAATTGTTGATTTTTTCAAATCCGATAATGAACTAAAATATATAAAAATATTTGGTCCTGGTTCTGACGGATCTAAACTTGAGGGCAGTAAAGATTTTTCCAAAGAATTTATGTTCAGAAATAATATTCCTTGTGCAAAATCTAAAACCTTTAATAAACGAAATTTATCAGAAGGAATTTCCTTCCTAGAAAAGATAAATTCACCTTATGTCTTAAAAGCAGACGGACTTGCTGCAGGTAAAGGTGTTCTTATACTTAACGACCTTAATGAAGCCAAAGAAGAATTATCAAAAATGATTCTGGATGAAAAATTTGGAGATGCAAGTAAGAATGTTTTGATAGAAGAATATTTAGATGGGATAGAGGTTTCTGTCTTTGCAATAACAGATGGTAAAAATTATATTATTTTACCTGAAGCCAAAGACTATAAAAGAATTGGGGATGAAGATACAGGTCTAAATACAGGGGGAATGGGAGCAGTGTCTCCAGTCGGTTTTGCTGATAATGCGTTCATGAAAAAAGTTGAAGAATTAGTTATTAAGAGAACAGTTAATGGTATCCAAAAAGAAAATCTAGATTATAAAGGGTTTATTTTTGCAGGATTAATGAACGTCAATGGTGATCCGTATGTTATAGAGTATAACGTTAGAATGGGTGACCCTGAAACACAAGTAGTTATTCCTAGAATTAAAAATGATCTACTTAATATAATCATTAAATGTTTAGATAATAAGATTAATGAAGTTGATTTAGAAATTGAGGATAATTTTACTACGACTGTAATTCTTGCAGCAGATGGATATCCAGAATCATATAAAAAAGGAGATGAGATCAGAAATTTAGAAGAGTTTTCTAATACTAAAATTTTTCATGCAGGAACAATAATAAAAGATGGTAGGGTTATCAGTAATGGAGGAAGAGTAATTGCTTGCACAGGTTACGGAAAATCTTTAGAAAATGCACTCAGCAACTCTTATAAGATAGCAGATAACATATCTTGGGATAATAAATATTTTAGAAAGGATATTGGTAAAGATTTAAAATAAAAAATTGAAAAAAATAGTTGGTATTTTATTATCAGTAGTATTATTTATATCATGTAGTCAAGATAGTATTTATACTAATTATTTTGATTTCCAAAATAAAGAATGGAACTCAGATTCCTCTATTGTTTTTAATTTTAATTCTCAAGATTATACAAACTTAAATTTTAATTTAAGTTTGTCATATTCTAATAGTTATCCTTTCCAAAATATTTATACTTCTTACTCTCTTTTAGATTCTTCAAAAAATATTATTAAATCTGAGATGATTGAATATCAGCTTTTCGATAAAAAATACGGATATCCAATTGGCTCGGGTGTATTTCAAGACTTTGTTTTAGATAGTATAGTAATTGAATCAATAACTTTAAATAAAAATTCAGAATATACATTTCTGGTAAAACATTCAATGAGAGAGGACAAGCTATATGGTATCAGTAGGTTAGCTTTAGATATAAAAAGAAATTAATTTTCTTGATTATTTTCAATATTATCAAATAAAAAAGCCACTGAAAATCTCATTGTCTCAGCTAGAGGGTGATCACTTTGTGTAGTAGAGAGATAAGAAAAATCAACTCCTAAATTATTATATTTTATACCTAATCCTAACGTAAGAAACCTTCTTCCACCCTTATCCATATTCTCAAAGAAGTAACCACCTCTAAATGAAAAAATATCTCTATACCAGTATTCTAAACCTGAAGAGATAGTTATTTCTTTTATCTCTTCAGAAAAACCATCTGGAGCATCTGAAAATGAAGAGAACATTCCACTAAGAACCGATCTATTTGGGTTTTTTCCTTTTTGAATTGTTGGTTGATTTGTTAAAGGGTCAATGACATAATTACCATTTATATCAATCTCATAAACTGGAGGAGAAGGAACCATTAGTTTATTAAAATCAAGTGCAAAAGTTAATGAATTATACTGGTCCAAAAATGTTTTAAGAGAAGACCCTATTCTAAAATTAATAGGGATAAAATCAAGACTCTTTGAACTTCCGTAAGTAATTTTTCCACCAATATTTGAAAAATGAGATCCAAATGAAAGCTCTGATGTTCTATTTACCAATGTAATTTCTTTATTATAGTATAATCCCAAATCAACAGAAAAACTATTTCCAGCTTTAGCATCAGCATAATTTGAGATACTTCCAGTTAAATTAGACCATATATATCTAGTAGTACCACCGATTGATAAATCATTTGTTAATTTTCTAGAATAAGTAAATGCTGTACTTAACTCTTTAGGGTTTTCTATTCCTAAAGAAAAACCTTGGTTATCAGTCAGCTGAATTTCCCCTAAATCAAAATATTTCATAGATAAACCTATAGTCTGAACATTATCTAACTTATAAAATCCAGTAAGATATGATACTGACATATCATCAACAATTTTACCTAACCAGGGAACATATGACATCCCAAAACCATACTTTTTATCAATAAATGCAAGCTTTGCATTATTCCAATGAACTGAGTTTACATCAGGTGATGTTGCTACCCCAGTCTCACCCATTGCAGAACCTCTTGAATCAGGGGAAATCAGAAGAAAAGGAACGGCAGTGATTATAGGTCTTCTTGAAGTATCTTGACCACTTAGTATTGATCCCTGAGAAAAAGATTCAAAACATATAAATAATAAAAAAACAAAAAATATTCTTATCATAATTTCTTAAAAACTTTATTATGTACAGTAACTTTTTTATCATTTGATAAATTACTGACATGCAATTTATATATATACATTCCTTGAGGCAAAGGATAATTGTTTAAATCATTACCATTCCAATAAATGTCATCTATAACTGAAGATGGAAATTCATAAGTTTTTTGATATTCAAAAACTTTATTTCCTCTCAAATCATATACATCAAGGATAACATATACAGATGGATCATCTTGAGGAAGATCAAATTTAAAGGTTGTGAAATCACTAAATGGGTTTGGAAAATTCATTACATTTTTAATATTAAGTCTATTATCTTCACCAATAATAAATACAACTGAATTTGATGATAAATTATTATAATTATCAGTGATTTTTATTTCAATTTTATGTCTTCCATTACCCAATTCTCCTAATGGATATCTTATAAATCCTTCCTGAAAATCATTTTTATTATACGAAAAATAATCATTTAAAATAACCGTCATTGTATCATCAATTATTCCTATCATTTTTTGATAGGAATTCATATTGGTAAGGTTTATACCATTATCATCATAAGCCTTTACAATCAATAACGGTGACTTAGAGACAATATCTCCAGATTGAAAATCCAAATCATCAATATAAATATTCAAATCTGGTCCAGTATTATCAGATTTAAATTCATTTGAAGTTCCACCAATAATAAATTCAGAGTAACCAATTGCTTCTTGAAAAGAAATTGTATCAGTTGCAAAAAGATTAATTTTTCCTTTATCGAAATTATATTCAATATTTACTGGCACTGTAAATTCAAAAGAAAAAGATCCATTAATTATGCTAGAATTACCTTTAAAAATAACATCATCCCACTCATTAAAACTATATGGATCGCTTTCGTCCCCTAGTGTAAGTTTTGTAGATATCTTATCAAAAACTTCTGAAAAGATTTCACCATTAAAAGTTTCTATTTTATCATTATTAGAATCTACTATATCACCAGATATTACTATTTTTCCTCCAGACTTTAATGTATCTATCTTTTCTATAGATATACTATATTTTGGATAAATTAATTTAAGAGACGGATCTCCCAATAACGCAAAATTTCGATTGATAGGTCCACTAAGACTATTATTTTTTGTATCTACAAAAATATCTCCAAGTCTTCTAAAGTCATCATCAATTTTACTGAATACGTTTTTATAAAATTGATTATTTAATCTAAAATTAGTTTGAGAAAAAACAGGCCTAGTAGTTGTGAGTAGAGCAATTGCTCCTCCATTACCCTTATTTAATAATAACTCTCCACCAGATGTAATTAGTGGATCATCAAATTTACCAAATTCACAAGTTGCAGTAATAAATAGTGGTAGCTTTGATCTATTATTCCAATTATAGATAGAGTTATCATCAAGAATTTTTTCTTCAGTCCAAAAAAATTCATTTCCATGCCCAATATAATTTACAATCATACTACCCTTATCAATTGCATCATCTAATTTATATTTTGTTTGATTAGATAATTTAACTCCATTAATAACCTCTTGTCTATAGTTATCTAGATATATTTTTCTGATATTATATTCTGGATTTTGCTCATTTAATAAATTAAAGTGATTTTCAGCATCATTCTGATGTACATTATTATCACCGTCATCAGCAATTAGAAAAATATTCTTTTTCCAATCACCTATTACTTGATTTTTCTTTGAATATGTATAAAGCTTGTCTACATAATCTTTTGAGTCGGATATGTTATTACTTGGAATACGTCCAATACTAACTTCCAGATCATGATCTCCATTTAGATTTTCAATCCATATTCCTTCGTTATTTTCTAAAAAACCAAAATAATCATCTGAAGAAAAACTATAAATATTATTAAATGAATTATAAGACTGGTAGATAGGAATAAAATTAGTGTTGTTAGGAATCCTGTCTTTATAGTCATATGAGCAATCTCCAAATAAAAGAACATATTTAAGTTTTTTACTTGAGGTATTATAGATATATTTTATATAATTCCTGATTGATGATACATCTTGGTTACCAGATGAGAATTGATTAAATATATCTTTAATATTAGTAACGGATACAAGTAAACCTTCTTCTTCTCTAAGAGTTTTTATCCTTTTAGCTTCTTTAAAAAAATCATTATGAGTAATTATTAATAAATCAGGACTAATGCCATTTAATATATTTGAGTTTTCAACTTTTTTGGAGAAAATTGGATAAATAATATTTTTAATATCAAAGACAATATTTCTACTGTAGAGACTATCGTTTTTTATTACATAATAATTATCATTTTCGTAAATAGTTTCTAATTCATATATGTTATATGAATCTGAAATATTCCAAAACTTCAAATTATTTTTTCCGTTTTCATCAATACCATGATACTTATTTGATGAAATATTATACTTCCTAAATAATCTTTTATTTTCTGCAAGAGAATAAAATAATAGGTTACTAGATGAATAAGAGTTTAATTCTATAATTCCAGTTACGTCTACATAATCCAAATATGATATAGCAGAATTAGTTCCAGAATATTTTAGATTTATATATCCTCCATTAGGAGGATAGTTAAAATCCATCATTTCTACTTGACTTAAGATTTTATTTCCATATATACCCTCTTTAATAGTATTCATCTCGAAAGTTGATAATTCAGAATTATCTATACTTACTGTAAAAGAAGAAGGAACAGTAGATCTTGATACTAGTCCTAACTCTAAGGAAACATTAGAGTTTTCAACAAAAAATTCATTGAGTGGAATACTTAGTGAATTTCCAGGAGAAAAAATTTCACCATACCAATATCGTCCAGACTGAATAATATTATATAAGTCATTTTCATACCTATAATTAAAAAAAACATTATTAATCTCATCTTCAAAATTAGTCGTAGATTCCTCTAAATTAATTACTCTTGATTTATCTCCATCTATCTTAACAAAGTAATAGGCTGTATCCGTATATATGTTTTTTTCAGTCTTAATTCTATTTGATTCAATATCAAAATAAATTTTATCAGAAGATTGCAAATAAAAATATATAAACTCATTTTCTTCAAATATATCATTAGAATTTCCTGAAAACCTAATTTGAATTTCTTGAGGATTAATTTTATTAGACTTAGAATTTAATTGAGGTAACGCTCCGTTATACCCTGATCCATAAACTTGAATTTTTTTTGGATCTAAACCATTAGTAGATATATTATTTTTTTCTAAAAAATTTTTATCAATTTTAAATACTCCTGACTCCAATACTCCTATTTTAAACCAATCTCCCTTTTCCAGAATTGAGTTCTGAGAAATGATGTTATTGGATAAAAAAAATAAAACTATGAAGTAGGTTAAACTTATTTTCATTGAGGTGAAATCAAACAATATTATAACTTAAAATAATGAATATTATTTCAAAAATAACTTTGAAATTATTGCTTTAGAAAAAGAATAAATAACATAGATAAATATAATTAAAAACAATAATGAATGACCGTACATATATAATATTAAAAATGAAATTAAAAGCGTAATGTACTTCTCTAAATTTGATCTAAAATTTATACTCTTAAATTTTAAGTTAAAAAATTTAATTTTTGATACCATTAAAAAAGAAAAAAGAAGAATTAATCCTATTAAAATATTTTGAGTTATTAGTGAGGAGTATACACCATTATAACTTGATATAGACATAAAAAATAAGGCATTGGCCGGAGTTGGTAAACCTTCAAAAAAATCATTATTATCTTCAGAAAGATTAAATTTAGCAAGTCTTATAACTGAAAAGATTAAGATAAAAAATGACATATATTTCAAATTTGTATCATTTATTTCCGAGATATGAAAAAAGAGAACAATTGATGGTAATACTCCAAAAGATATCAGGTCTGCAAAAGAGTCTAATTGTTTACCAAATTCCGATATAACATTAAGTTTTCTAGCAAAAAAACCATCTAAAAAATCTAGTGCTAAGCAAATATAAAACAGCAATAATATTGATAAGGTACTCTCACCATTAATAACATTGATTACACAGAAAAATCCAATTATAAGGTTAAATAATGTAAATAGATTTGGAATATTGTTTTTCAATTTAAAAAAGGGTTATTTTTTTTCTCTTCATAAATAGTAGTTTTTGGTCCGTGACCAGGAAAAACAATATCATCATCTCGTAATAAAAATAGCTTATTTTTGATACTTTTAATTAAAACATCATAGCTACCACCTGGTAAATCCGTTCTCCCAATAGAGTTTTTAAATAGAACATCTCCACTAAAACACAATTTATCTTCCCTAAAATAAAAACCTAAATGACCTGGCGAATGACCTGGTAATGATAAAATTTCAATTGGAATTTCAAGGAAAGTTAATTTAGAAGAATCATCTATAAGATTCACATTATTTTGATGATCATACTTATCAAAACCAAACATAGATGCATAATTAATCATATTTTCATGGAAGTCTATTTCAGATTTAGGAATATAAGTATCAATTAAATATTCATCCGCTAAATATTTTATTCCTAATACATGATCAATATGAACATGAGTTATTAAAATAAATAAAGGTGATAAAGAATTTTCTTCAATGAATTTTTTAATTTCAATATTTTCATCATCATAATAGTTACCTGGATCAATAATTATACACTTACCATCTTTGATAACAAGGTAAGTGTTTTCTTGATAATCATTAAAAGTAAAAGATTTGACTTCTATCATTTTCTAATTTATTAACAAATTTGAGATATAAATGATTATATATGTAATAAATGACAAAAAAATATGACTATTTAATTATCGGTCAAGGTCTCGCAGGATCAGCATTTGCATGGAACCTATACTTTAATAAAAGATCATTTTTAATTATAGATTCAAAAGAGAAAAATTCAGCATCTAAAGCAGCATTAGGAATTTATAATCCAATTACGGGAAGGAGAAATAGACTAACTTGGAATGCAGATAAATTATTCCGATCTACTGAAGAGTTTTATTATAAAGTTGAAAAAGTCTTAAAAAAAAAATTCATATATAAAAGAAATATATTTAGACCTTTTAAGGATAATCGTAATTCAAATGATTGGACTGTAAGATCAGAAAACTCTAAATTCAAAAAATATATTAAGAAATTAGATGAAAAGGGTGTTTTAACTACAAAAAGCGGATATTTAGATGTTTCAAAATATTTAAACGAGACAAGAAAATATTTTAGATCAGAAGATCGTTATATTAATAAAAAGATAATCTCAAAAGATATATATCAAGAAAAGGATAAAATAATGATAAGTGATTATTATACTAAAAATGTTATTATGTGCCTTGGTATAAATCAAAATAAATTTGATTTATTTTCACATCTACCTCTAAGGCCTGTTTCAGGAAATAGTATTGTTGCAGAAGCAAAATTCAATTCAAAAAACATAATTAACAATAAAATATCTATTATAAATACATCTAAAAATAATTTACATGTAGGATCAACCTATCATAACGGATTTGAAAATATGGGAACTGATAAAGTTGAGGCTCAGTTAAAAAAAACAATCAAAAAAAAATTTAAGATAAAACAATATAAATTTGGAGTAAGACCAGCAACAAGAGACAGAAGACCTTTTGTGGGTAAACATCCTAATTTTGGTAATTTATATATCATAAACGGTTTAGGATCAAAAGGAGTAAGTCAATCTCCTTATTGCTCAAAAGAATTGTTAAATTATATTGAATTAGATAAAAATTTAGATCAAGAAATAAACATTGAAAGAATCAAAACGTAGTTGATTAGTATGCAAAAGTATATTATAATATTTTTTCTAATGTATTCAAATAATTTACTATCCCAAAGTAGTATTTATAATGAAATTGGAAAAAACAGAATTCAATATGAGTCTTTTGACTGGGATGTTATATATACTAATAACTTTGAAATTTATTACAATACTAATAGTTTGATTGTAGCAGAAATTGCTTCTAAACATTTAGAAAATAACTTTTCCACACTTACCAATAACGTAGGTCATCAACCATTTCAAAAAACAAAAATTTTTATTTACAATTCTGAAAAAGATTTAGAACAAAGTAATATCGGTATAAATGAAACTGATAAATTTTTGTCAAGTAATCTTAATCTAAATAATCGAATAATTTTCAAGATAGCTTTTAATAATAATATATATGATTTCAAGAGAAGGCTAAATTATGAGTTTTGCAAAGTACTGATAAGTGATTTAATGCATGGAAATATGAGTTTTGCAAAAAGATTCGGTAAAGTATCATTTATTAATATTCCAGAATGGTTTTCTAAAGGAGCTGCTAGATATCTTGCTTTTGGGTGGGGGATTGAGATGGATAATGTTATAAGAGATTATTTCCTTACAGAAAATAAAAAATCTTTAAATAAAATAACTCAAAATAAGGCCGGATATATCGGGCAGAGTATTTGGAATTATATCTCTACAACATATGGAAAAAATACAATTTCTAACATCATTAATTTAACTAAATTATTAAGGAACCCAGAAAAAGCTATATCAAGCTCACTTGGTATTAATTTTAATGATCTTATAAATAATTGGTCGAACTTTTATAGTTCAAATATTAATAATTTTGAGAGAAATTATAATAAATCAAATTTTGAGTCCTTAGAAAAATATGATGATATAATTGATCTAAAATTAGACGCAGACAACAACTACATTTTATTTAGTTCAATAAAAAACAATTATAAAAAATTAGAATTGCTTAATAGAAATTCAAAAAAAATTAAGGTAATTGATAAAATTAAAAACAATAGACCTAAAGAATCCTATTTTTTAAAATGGATAGACTCTGAAAATATCTCATACATAAAGGATATAAAAGGAATAAAGTTTTTAATTTTTCAAGATATAAGAACAAATAAAAAAACTTATAAATCTCTTAAAAAGTTTGATAAAATTCATGGTTACTCATTCAATAGCAAAAGAAATTTAATTGCTATCAGTGGAACAGAAAATAACCAAAGCGACATCTATCTACTTGGGTTTAACTCAGATAATATAAAAAAAATTACAGATGATTTTGCTCATGATATATTTCCTGAATTTCTTCAAAACTCTAATTCTATAGTTTTTAGCTCAAATAGACTAGATGTAGAATTAACATCAAAAAAAACGAATCGGACATCAAGTTATTATAATCTTTTTCTTTACAACTTAGATACAACTTCAAATAATTTAACACAATTAACCATACATGAAAGTATTAATACAAAACCAAAATCAATCTCAAATAGAGACTTACTTTTTTTAAGTGACAGGAAAGGAATATTTAATTTATATAAATTAAATATAGATGAAAAACCTATTCTTATAACTTCAAATAGCACCAATATTATTAATTATGATTTTAATAGTAGTATTAATACCTCACTTTTAACATTTAACTCATTAATAGAAGGAAAAAATACAATCTTTGAAGAAAATGATTTTAAAATCATTACCAAAAAAATAAGTGAATCAACACCAAGACAAAAAAAATTAGAATCTGAAAAAATTAGAATTAATAAAATAAATGAATTGTCATTACAGAATAAAAAAAATGATATTGACTTTGAAAATACAAAAGATTTCAATTTTGAGGACGATAAAAAAATTACTTCTTCAATCCTTAAAAATATAGAAAGGAAAAAAAATTCGAGAATAAATTCGGATTCAAAATATAGATACTCTTTTGTAAAAAATAATTTTAATAGTTTTATCAGAGTTGATCAGCAAGAAGGATTAGGAACACAAGTTGAAACAGACTTTATTGAATTATTTGAAGATCATAAAATATATGCTAGTGCTTTTCTTCCATTTTCAAGTTTAAAAAGTTCTGACCTTTATACTGAATATAGTTATTTAAAACATAGAATTGATCTAAGAGTATCCTTTGACAGGAAAATTCTTTTTACAGAAGATTCTGAAAGATTTATTTACCATAAATATTTATACAACCATTTAAATTTTAATATTTCTTATCCTATTTCAAAATTCTCAAGATTTGAATTTGTTCCTTTCTTTGCAATATATAAGTATAATGATTTAGATTATAGAATTTTTAATACTACACCCCCATCTTTTTCTTTTTTTGAAAAAAATAAGTTTCACGGGTATAATATTAATTTCAAATTTGATAACACTAACAAGTTACAGGCTAATTTAGAGGAAGGAACTAGAATCCAGTTTAGTTTTAAAAATTATATTTCTAAAAATAGAAATTTTAAAAATTTAATTTTTGATTTATCTCACCACCAACCAATAACAGATGATATTGTTTTATCTTCAAGACTGTTCTATGGTAATTCTTTTGGTGAAAATCCAAATAAATATCTTCTAGGAGGAGTTAAAAATTCACTAATTAATAATGTTGATAACAAAGGTATCAATGATCCTCTACTCATTTCAAACGGTTATAATAACTATAATTATATATTTGGAGAGTATATTGATCTTAGAGGATATAACTTCAATAAGTTTGATGGTTTTAAAGTTTTAGTTTTAAATACAGAGTTAAGGGTGCCAGTAGTAAAGACATTAATTGGAAACTCAGTTTCTAGTAGTTTTTTGAATAGTTTACAAATTGCTGGATTCTTTGATTTAGGATCATCATGGAATATAAACTCACCATTCAGTAACAAAAGCGATGTCAATACTTGGATAATTAAAGAACCAGGGTCAGTTTTTCAAGCTGAAATAGAAAACTCAAAAAATCCATGGCTAGCTAGTTATGGACTAAGTATTAGGTCATTCATATCTGACTATTATGTAAAAATTGATCTAGCAAAACCTATAGAAGATTATCAAATAAAAAATACAAAATTTCATATTTCTTTTGGATATAGTTTTTAAATTTCATTATGGTTAAATCGATGACTGGTTATGGTTATAGTTCCATAGATAAAAAAAATTACTCTATTGAAATTGAGACTAGATCACTAAACTCTAAATTCTTTGATTTCAATTTAAAATCTAACTTAGAAATAGGCGGAATTGAAAACGAAATAAGAAATTTTGTAAAAAATAAAATTATTAGAGGTAAAGTAGAAATTAGTATTAATATCAATAACTCAGATGAATCTAAAATATTAGATAAAAATAAATATGATTCTTTTTTCAAAGAGATAAAAAATATTATAAAAGATAAAAGTATTAATGACACTAATGTTCATAACAGTATATTTAAAAATTTATCTTACATAGAGAAAGAAAAAAAAATTAATATTTCAAAAAGTAGCATAATTTCAGTTCTAAAAAAATCTGTAATTAATTGTGTTCAGTTTAGAGAAGAAGAGGGAATCTCAATTGGAGAAGATATCAAAAAAAATATTAATTTATTAAAGAAAGAATTACTTCAAATTGAAAAAAAAGATAAAACAGTAAAAAAAAGTTTAAGTAAAAAAATTAAAAATAAAATTTCATCAATTAAAAATGTGAAGTTTGATAAAAATAGACTTGAACAAGAAATATTTTATTATTTAGAAAAGCTAGATATTAATGAAGAAATAGTAAGGTTAAATAAGCATATTGACTTATTTATAAAAACTATTGATCAAAAAAAACCTATTGGAAAAAAACTAAATTTTATTTGTCAGGAAATCGGGAGAGAAATAAATACTGTAGGATCTAAGTCTTCGGAATTTAAAATTCAATCTTCTGTCATAAATATGAAAGAATATTTAGAGAAAATTAAGGAAGAAAATTTTAATATACTCTAAGTTAGATTTTAACCAAGCTTAAAAGTAATTGGCAGAATCATTCTAACCTTTACAGGTCGACCTCTTTGTTTTCCAGGAGACCATCTTTTTGCCTTTGCAATTACTCTTACCGCTTCTTCATCACAACCAGCGCCGATACCTTTGATTGCTTGAACATCTGTTAAAGATCCATCTTTATCAACTACAAATTGCACAAAGACTTTACCTTCAATACCCATCCTTCTTGCTTGAGCAGGATATCTTAGATTAGTTGCTACATATTTATAAAATGCTCCCATTCCTCCAGGAGGTGTAGGCTGGTCTTCAACAATAGTAAAAATTTCATCAACTTCTTCTTCTTCAGGAGCTTCTTCAAAAATAATTTCCTCTATTACAGTTTCTTCAGTAATCTCTACATCAATTTCAATTTCAATCTCCTCTTCAATCTCCTCTTCATCTGGAACTTCAATAATCTCTGGTTGTTGAATAACAGGTGGTGGTGGTGGTGGTTGTTCAGTTGGTGGTATTTCCATTAAATCTTCGAAATCATCTTCTATAGTGCCTAAATCCATCCCTGCACCTCTATCATAAAATCTCCATTCAAATGCAGTAATGACGAGCAAGAGACTAACACACAAACCGATGTTAAGAAATAATCCGCTCTTTTTTTCTAGGTCAGCTTTTGGGTTCTTTTTAATTTCCATTTTAGTAATTTATATAAATTATATTTTACTTACTAAAAAAATATCCAATAATTGAACCTACAAAAGAACCTAAAACATTCATTAAAAGATCATTTAAATCGTAACTCCTGTAGGGTAAATAAATTTGAATGACTTCAATTAATACACAAAAACCTGCAAATGGTATAATGACTTTTAAAATTGAAAAATTTAAACTTTTATTTTTTGCAAAATAAGATTTAGTAATTAAATATGATTGAATAAAAAAAAGTATAAAGTGAACAATTTTATCTGCATATACATAAGAGATAATATTGGCTTTTGATCTATAAAAGATCATTAAATATACAATCAATAAAAACCAAAGAATTGAGAGAGTAGTATAAAAAAAAAACCTTTTATTTTGTGATAGACTCATATCCATCTAAGTCTAAAAGTTCATCAAGTTGTGATTTATTATCTATTTTAATTTTTACCATCCAACCATCTCCATATGGATCATTATTAACTAATTCTGGATCAGACTCAAGTTTTTCATTAATCTCCAGAATTTCTCCAGATATAGGCATAAAAAGATCTGACACGGTCTTTACAGCTTCAACTGTTCCAAAAACGTCTCCCATTTCAATATTTTCATTAAGAGTCTCTATTTCAACATAAACAATATCACCTAATTCACCCTGAGCAAAGTCTGTGATACCAACATAAGCCACATCATCATCTACTCTAACCCACTCATGATCTTTAGTATATTTTAGATTTTTTAAGTTCATTTGACGAAGATAATAAATGATTTTAAACTGAGAAAAATTATTGATTTAAACTTAATCTCAACCTTGCTCCAAATGAAGATGAATATCTAGGAAATGAATTAGAAACTATTGGTTTATTGACAACTCTATCATAATAAATTATAAGATTTACTCTATTATTCACAGTGTAATTAATATTGGGTCTTAATTGAAAATTATAATTACCATTAGTAACTGTACTTTCTTTATCAATCTTACGTTGTATCGCTTTAGTATTTCTAATAGTAAAATTTAATCTAAATTCTATCTCATTGTCTAGTACTATTGTATTACCCATATATTTAAATGGAAGTCTTAATTTATCCTTTGAATAACCAAAATCAATAGAAAAGTCTGAATTTACCATTTCAGATACTTGAGCATTAGATAAATTAAGCATAATATTTCGGTCTTTCTTATAATCAATTCTCGCATTTAAATTATTTTTTGTTCTTACATTTATACCAATTAGAGGAGAAAACCTTTCTGTTATTCTGACTTGATTTATAATGTAAAATGGAACAAATCCATTTTCTGTTTGCTGTGAAGCTAATGGATAATTCATAATTGAATTATTAAAATCAAGGTTATCGATATATAAGAGTGAGTTAGAAAATTCACCAATTGAATAGATACTTTGGTACCCATGAGATATTGTTATATTCGAAAATATTTCACTTAGTGATTCAATTTTATTTAATCCAGAAAAATCTATTCGCCAGTTAGGAATAGGAATCTTAGGAAAAGGTTTTAGAGAATAACTAGATGGATCAGAATCTGAATAAGCAGAGATAAAGGCTGGAATTAAAACATCTTGAGAGTTCAACCCATACTCGCCTTGATTATTTAAACTATTTAACCTATCCCTTATAATTATTCTATTTTTAGAAAATTTTTCAAAGGTTGGAGAATTATTAAGTTCATCATCCTTAATAAATGCTGTTTTAATTGCTAAAAATGATAATGAAAAGTTTCCTCCTCTAGAAGGTGTAAGAGATACATAAGAGTTTTTTTTCGAATCAAATCGAAAAGTCTCTTGAAAATTTTCAGTTACAATTCTTTTGGCATCAAGTTGTATTCTAAAAGAATTTAGAGGTTGAATTGTACTTCTAAATTGAAAATTATTACTTCTAGATTGAATAAATGGATTATTTAAATAATCATTCTTAACCAACCAACCATTTTCTGCAGCGACTCTTCTTATTTCTGAATCTTGAGATCCAAATACAAAATCCCATCCAGGTGAATTATAAAAATTATTATTTCCAAATAACCCTGGAGATCCAATTACACCAGCCATACCTGTTCTTTCTGTAACATTATAAGTAAGATTAATTGATCTCAAAGACATCACTAATTTCATTATACCATCAAAAGTTTTAGATTGAAATATGGATTTAATTGTATCTTTTTCTTTGTACTTTTTATTGAAATCCTTAAGAATAGGAATCTTATCATAGAATTTAGAAATATCTAATTTATTATTCAATGAATACTCTCTTGTGTTTTCAATTATATTACCTAGGGTATCAGCTTGCTGAAAAGAACCTGCTGACCATATATATCTTGATGAATATTTTGCATTAGAACTTACCCAATCTAAAAGAGGAATTTTATTTATCGGTACTTTGTAGTTTATTTGAAAATTTTGATTAAAATTATTTGTTCTGCCAAGTTTTTTTAAATTGTAATACATACTGTCTAATTTCTCCTGAGTATCTAACTCCCCCTCGGGCTCATCAATAATTGAATTATTAGTAACATTAAAATCAATATTCATACTATTAAATATATCCCATCTTAAACTATAGGATTTATTTAAAGAAAAATATTTTTCATAGATTGGATCTACTCCATCAATATTTAAATCTGAATTTCTATATTGAGTTTTGTTAAATCTTCTATTTAAATCTCCTCTAATATTTACATTCGATGGAAGTAAGTTCAGGTTAAAGTCTTTAATTAATTTAAAAATTTTATTATCAAAAAATTTAATATTATTAAATGGCTGAATATTAATTGGTTTTGGAGAAAAGTTATATGTGATATTACCCCTATGTTCTTTTGATTCCATTGATTGAGTTGTAACATTAGAACTTGCTCTCTCACTGTAAGAAAAACCTGTAGAAAAATTTTCAATATCCCAGAAGTCTATTCTAGAATTTGGATTTACCCTCTCCTTTCTAACATTATTTAAACTTATAGATTTGGATTCCATCCTTTCTTCAGTTAGACTTTTATATTCTTCTCTTTGAGCTTTAGTATCAAAAGAGTTAATTGAAGCAGATAAAGGAATATCTTTATCTAGAGGATCATATTTTGGAGTAGTTATTGATGTTGAAGATGATATATATAAAGGTAACTTGATTCCTGATTTTGATGGTAATAATTTATCTAGATTAATATTTGCTGAAGCATCATACTGTAATTTTTCATCTCTTGATCTTTCAGAAATTCTTTGTTGAATAGAACCAAAACCTACAGAAGTATATCTTAGAGAAGATGATACTGTTCCTATATCAGATAACTTTAAATTTAAGCTTGTATTTGCAGCCCATCCTTTTGTTCTATCAAAATCTGTAAGCCTAAGCTCATTAAACCATAAACATGCAGACTTAGAAGATCTGTCATCAGACAAAGGGTTCTTTACACCAATCATAAAATTTAAAATAGATCCGACCGATGGACGACCTTTAATCCTTAGAATATACTTTCCGTTAGATGAAATCTTAGAAAATGGAGAGTTAACATCTATACCTTCTCTATTTCTTATTGATTTTAAAGACAATAATTCTTCAATAGATAAATTAATTTCATTTTCTTCTGGCCAAATTATTCTTGAGAGGTTTGCACTATTTTGGTTTATTAATGAAGGTTGAGTAATCTTTAATGGTAATTCAATCTCATAGTAATTATTCTCATAATCAGAACCAAATCTCAAAAAAGCATTTATTTCATTATTACTTAATATATCTCCATTATTTGGCTCGGCATGAATAAACATTTTAATTCTACCGTAATTAATTAAATCAAAATTAGACTCCTTAAATATTGCTCTTCCGTCACCATCTGATAAATCATCAACACAAATTTGAAGGGACTGCTCATTCGTTCTTCTTTGTACTATAGTAGTATTATCGATATCTCTTGGAATTCCTGGAGGTACTACGTATGGGGATTTATTCTCAGACCCGATACTATTCTCTTCTATACTAACAACAGAAATTTCGATATCAGAATCAACATTTTCAGAAACTTCATTTAATCCAGATTGAGAAATTGATTCTTCATATTTTCTCCACTGACTTCCAACTAACTGAAACTTAGCAAGCCTCAATACAACTGGCTCCTCCCAGCCTGTTAAATAGGTTCGAATAAATCTTATAGTCTTATAATCTGAAATAGATCCATAGGTTCTAGTTGGAGTTCTAATAGGAATTCTGAATTGATACCATGTAGCATTACCTGACTTATCTATTATTTTATCTACGATGTTACTTTTACCAATATCTAAATCTCCTGGTTTAAGATTAATTTCATATTCAAAATAACTTTCAGTGTCAGATAAAGTATTATCTTCATTTAAATCTTCATTCTCAGGATATGGAGATCCCTGAGAAGAAAAGTTATTATTTGAGCTGATAGGAGAGTTACCTTCCATACCATTAATATTTTTATATCTCTCTAGAATTTTTATATCTAGTTCATCATACTCATTACCTAAATAATATTTAAAATTATCAGCAGAAACATCAGATTCAATTTTATTTTTACCTTCAGTAGTTAAATTAATTTTGTCAAGAAAATTCTCATTAAAGTAATTAACCTCATCCTCATTTTTTAATCCATCAAGTCCTATATCTTGGTTAGATCTTGTATTAATATTATTCTCAAAAAAATTAGTTAAGTATTGTTTTGTTGTTACCCTACCCCATTCATTAAACTTAACACCGTTATTAGAATAATCCTGAGATAAACCATTTTCGAAAGCATGAAGATTATCTTTCATTAAATCTTCCGACACATTACCCAAATTAAAGATTAGTTTACCTCCTGTTGAATTATTTTTATTAAAAATACCATCAAGAACTTTTCCATTTTCACCATTAATAAATGGATCCATCATCCAAAATTCAATGTATTGAACATTAGTTCTATCAAAATCTGTATCATTTGATATACTTTTAGTTATTGCTCCATAATTTGATTTAGGATCTCTCAGAAGTCCAGAAGGTAATAGATCCGTTGAATAATTATACTGACCCCTCTCATTTGGGAAATATGCAATATCAAAAACTGAAAGATTAGTATTAATTAGTTGCCTATCTTGTTTTCTAAATATATCCTGAGGAGATATTGCTTTTATATAATTATTTTCAAGATCTTCTAATGAAATATTTTGAGGTTTTAATGAGCCACCATTTAAGTAAAAAATATTATCAATATTATACCATGCAATTTTTGCTCTTTTAAAAGAATAACCTAACTTATTCGAAGTACTACTACTCTTGTCAAATAAATTATTTCTAGTTGCAGGAGTTGAACCCAACTTCCATGAAATTGTACTACCTCCCAATGATATAGGTATTACTGCACTTTCAAAATCATCTATATATGTTACACCTTCACCATTAATTATATTTGAAGTTCCAGGAACAATTTGTGCAAATTCACTACTAAAATTTATATTTGATTTCTCAGTTGTTGCTAAAAACGGAATAGTATTAATGATTTTTGTGAGAAACTCACTTTCCTTATTAATATTAAAATCAAATCCATATTTTGTGTTTTTTAAAGGCTCATTTCCAACACTAAATCTTGTGATTCCTCCTGGCCTTTCATTTAAATGAAAAACTGTAAAACCAAGATTAATATTTTCATCAAATTTATATTCCGCTCTAGCTCCGGATAACCATTTAGTTTGAAAATTAAATAAATCTGCTTTCTCAAATGAAATTGTTATTTCTTGACCAGAAGATAAGACAGCAGGATTAAGAATTCTTACACTTCCCAAATTGTAATTAACTGTATAGTCAGTACCTTCAACAAGCCTTAAATTACCAGCCATTACAACAACTGAATTTTCAGAAATATCTAGGCCTGGCAGATTAATTTCATTTCCCGAACCAGAAGAAACACTCCCCACAATAAAAAATTTATTTTTGGAAAGTATTTTTTCAGCTTCATCTTGAGTTTGAGAATAGAGTTCTTTAAAAACATATTTATCTGACAATTCAACCTCATTATTTATGGTAAAATAAGAATTTAATTGTGATCCAAATGGCTCAAGTACTGGAAAAATTATATTTCCTTTTTTTGAATTTATTGTTAAACCTTCAATAAAATCGAAATTACCATCAAACTGAGGGTCATTAAAAGAATTTAATCTGTCTAAACCTAATAACCTAATAAGTGGTTTATCTCTTGTTAGTATCCCCTCATTTAAGCTTGGATTATTAAAACCAACCGCATCATCCCTGTAGTTTATTCTTAATTCAAAATTTTCTTTTTCTATTTGAGTAGCGTTTAAATTATAAATATTTTTCATCATTAAGTCCCACGTAGGAATTTGAGTATTGATATTAGATGGTCTAATTAGTTTTAAAAAAATTATCTCATTATCTTCTCTGTTTTGGTAGTCTTCTGTCAGTTCACCAACCTTATATCGATTTCCGTTATATGTATACTCATAAGATACAGCTAAAACCTCATCATTTTGAAGTCTCCTCAGTAGAGACACATAACCTAGTGATTTATTTATTTCATATTCATCAACATCTAATTTCCTTGCTGATGTTACTTTTTCAAAATCAATCGTTTTTGATAAATTAAATTGGTTAGTTAATATATCATCAACAAAATTTACATCTCTTAAATTGTTATTATTTATAATGGTCTCAAAAAGTAAATTTGAATTATTATCATTTGGGCCAATATTTCCTTGACCTATCAAAGGATTATTCTTATTTAAAATTATATCTCCTTCACCTAGATCTGTAAACCCTACAAAATTTCTCAAAGATTCTGAGTTATTAGTTCTATTTAAAATATAGACCTCTACCCTATTAATATTAATTCCAGAACTCACTAGAGGAAGAGATTTTAACCATCTCTCATAATTATTTCTAAAATAATGTCCTAGAAAAAAATGTCGGTTTCTATCATAACTAGATCCTAGTATCTCAAATTCTCTCCCCTGATATCCATTATCAATTTTTATAGATTCACTTTTACCTTGTTGCCTAGATAGAATACCAGTAATACTAAGATTTCCAAACTGGAGCTGAGTCTTCAATCCAAATAAACTTTGAGCGCCTCTCAATAGACTATTTTTAACAGGCATACTTACATTTCCGACCTCTATCTTTCTAACTATCTCCTCATCAAAACCAGTATAATCTAATTTTAAATTATTTTGAAAATCAAAAGTGTTATTATTATCAAAGTTTGCAGAAATTTTTAATTTTTCACCAACCTTACCATTTATATTTAAATTGATTTGTTGATCATAATTGAAACCTCCGTTTCTCTGTTGCCTTATAGGAATAGATGGGTTTTCAATTTTCTGGAATTTTCCTCCAAAATCTAAATTCACAAATCCATTTACTTGAAGGTCAATGAAGTTACCTCCAAATATTCTATCTAAGGATTCAGAAATATAAATCTTAGGAATAAGTCTACCACTTTCTAAGGTATTTTCTCCATCTAAACTCAATGATTTTTTTTTAAAATATTCCTTAATCTCTTTATTTGTATTATAAGTATCGTAGCTATCAAAAGGAATTGAAATAGAAGGTCTAAAGTTGAGTTCGCCTATTTTTTCATTTAGATAGAATACTCTTGCTGTATCATATGAAGCTCCTAATTTTAAGAGTGAAGAATTAAGATCAAATGGATTGTTAGAAAATAAACTCGAATAAGGGTCAGAGTACCTGTCCTTTATTGAGTAAGTAGAAAAAAAACTAGGAGAGTATTGAACAATTGAATCTTCTTTCAAATCAATTGATTGAGATGAAAGTGGAAGATATTTTAGGTAAAATAAAACTAAAATATAAAAAACCTTAAAATATTGACTCAAAGTATTTCTTTTAGATATTAAGATCTCTTAAGCACCTCTTTGATCAAATCTTCAAGAGAAATTTCATTATTTCTCTCCAAAATATCATTTATATGTTTTTCAACAATATTTTTAGAAATACCTAAAGAAGATAAAGCTGATAACGCTTCATCTTTCATAGTATTGTCAATTTTATCATAAAATTTGTCTTGACTAATATCATCAAATGAAACTTTATCTTTTAATTCTAAAATTATTCTTTCAGCAGTCTTTAACCCAATGCCTTTTACTGATTTTATTTTATTAGTATCAGAACTTAAAATTGCTTTCTTTAATTCATTAGCTGATAATGAAGATAGTATCATAATTGCTGTACTTGGACCAACTCCATTTATTGAGAGTAGGCTTAGAAAAGTATTTCTTTCACTTTCACTATTAAATCCAAAAAGAGTATGGGAATCTTCTTTTACATTTAAATGAGTATAAATAAATATATCTTTTTGATCTTTTAATTTTGAATAAGTCCTAAGAGAAATCTTGACATCATATCCAATTCCATTTACGTCAATAATTATTTTTGCTGGATCAATATGAATTTTTTTACCTCTGATAAAAGATATCATAATTCAAATGTCATTAATATTGAAGAAATTTCTTGCATTAACCCCCTTTTTTTTAATCCAGGAGCATATACATACCCTTCTAAGTAATAGATCCTTTTTATTTCAGAATCATAAATTATTTTACTAAAAAAGGGACCTCCCGCAGAAATATCACTCAGTTTCCATAATCCTCTAGACTCGATAGCTAAATTATCATTGAAATTAACCTTATTTGACTCAATAGGAAAAACATTCTGAATATCCATAAATATTTCTGATTTTTCAGAATCTCTTAAATACTTCTTTGAAATATAATTCCTGATAGGTTTAATATTTATATCAGAGGAATTAAATACCTCATAAAAATTTTTCAATTCACTATTTGAATAATCTTCATAGTATAGAAAAATATTTTTATCATATTCTAGGTCAAGTTGCCTCAACCAAAAAAAGTTAGAGTTTTCTTCTTTAATATTTTTTACTAAATCATAACCATAAGGAATTTTAATTTTAATATTATGATCTGAAAAAATTTTGTCCATCAAGTTTTTTTCAAGTTTTTTAAAAACTTCATTATCAACTCTTTTTTTTAGTTCATCATCAAAAAATTTTAAAATTGATTTTTTACTATTTTTAATTTTAGAGTAAAGATCAGCATCATTCTTACCAAAAAGATACAGAACTACCTGTCCCTTAGCGTATTGATTTCTTCTAACAAAAGAAAAAAGGGATGAATCATTTTCAATTTTCATTAAAGATTCTACATTAAAATTTCTTCTTAAGATATCTGATCCTAAGCTGTTTCCCTCTAATGAAAATGCAACAACAATATTTTTTGCATGTTTTAAAATACTATTGAATTTTCTTGGCTTGATATATCTAAGGTCATATTTAGGTTCAGGTTGAGGTAGTCCAGAAATATATGAAGAATAAATATCCACTAATTCTCTTCCTATTTTACCTTTAAATTTTAAAGAATCCATTACTATTAACATTTCATTATTTTCTCCAGAGGCATTAGGAAGAAATGAAGGATTACTTATTCCTGATTTTGGTTTATCATCACATGAATATAATAAGATGAAAAATGAGACTAAATATAAAATATTCTTTATTCTATTAATCATTATTTACTATTTATGAATATTAATATTAATTTTAAAAAAAAAATTAAATAAAATGAGTAACGAAACTTTAAATAAAGCTATCACATCATGTTTTGCTAAGATAGCAAGAGTTGATGGAAGTATTGGCAATGAAGAAATGGATATTATGAACTCAAGTGAAATATTAAAAAAATATAAACACGGGAGTATTGAAAATATTGATACAAAAAACTTCTTTAATAAAATAAAGTCTGAATATGGTAATAGCATCAAAGAGAATTTGGATGATGATGAAAAACAGGTGTTTATTGGAGAGCTTGTTAGCTTAATCAAAGCTGATAACAAAGTTCATGACCATGAGTTTTTTCTACTTGGACATGTTGCTAATAGTATAGGTTATAGTCCTGAAAAAGTTGCAGAAGTTATTAAAAATAGAGGTATTTCAGGCAGCAAATCATCTGGCTGGTTCTCCTGGTTATTTGGATAAATAATAAATTATTTTTTATCAGAGTCGGAATTAGATTCCTTTTCAATTTCTTTTTTAATTTCTCTTGAAGCATCTTTAAATTCCCTAATACCCTTACCAAAACCTCTAAAGATTTCTGGTATTTTATTAGCTCCAAAAAAGATAACAACGATAAGGCCAATTATTATCCATTCCCAACCACCAGGCATTCCAATAGCAAAAATTAAATCCATATTGTAAATTTTATTTGTAAATATAGCAAAATCATTTTTTGATAATCCAATTTTCTGGATTCAACTTAATATTATTTTTCCATATTTGAAATTGTAATTGAGTAACACCATCATTATTTGTTACTAAATCAGCAATTTCTTGATTTTTTGATATAATATCTCCTTTCTCAACTTTTAAGTTTTTTAGTTTTGCATAAAGTGTATAGTACTCACCATGATTAATAATAATCACATTATTCATTCCAGGAATAAATGCCACCGTAGAAACCTTACCATCATAAATCGCATATACTTTTGATGACCTACGAGTTTGAATATCAACGCCATCATTTTTAACTTTAATATTTTTAATTATTGGATGTGGGTGCTCTCCAAATTTGTTTGAAATAAAACCTGACTTCACTGGCCACTCAAACTTCCCAATATTTGCTTCAAAGCCCTCAGTTATTTCTAAAAGATTAATTTCCTCATCACTGTTTTTAGTTAGAGATTCTTTTTCTTTTCTAATTATATCTCTAATTAATTTATCAAGATTATCTAATGCCACTTTTCTCTCAGAAATCTCTTTTCTTAAATTTCTCTGTTTTTTATTGAGATCTGATATTGTTTTTCTCTGTCTACTTTTTAATTTTTGAAGTTTATTATTTTCACTTAATTCCTCTATGAGTAAGTCCTTTTGCTTCTTATTCACATTTGATAAATTATTTTCTTGATATTCTAACTCTTCATATACTTTATTTATTTCTATAATCTGATTTTTCCTAAATTTTGAATATTGAAAAATATAATTGAATCTTCTATACATCTGATTATAATCTTTAGAAGAAAAAATATAAGTTAATTTATCTAATGATGACCTAGACTTATATGAAGAATAAATCATATCAGAATATTCATTATTTAAGATTCTAAGGTCTCTTTTAAGAGATATTATTAAATTTCTAATTACAATGATCTCATTAGACTGAAATTTAATATCTTTCCTTAAATTAGTTATTAAATTTTCTCTGTTTCTTATCTGCTTATTAATGACATTTAATCTTCCAATAGTTATATTTTTAGATTTTTCCGATTCTTTTAATATAGTTTCAGCTTCTTTAATTTTTACTAAATTATTATCTCTTTCCTTTTCTAATGAACTTATTGACTGCTGAGAATATAGATTATATGTAAATAATAAAAAAATAAAGAGTAAGAAATCAAATTTTCTTGAGTACATATTTTGAAGGTATATTGAAAGGAAATTTTAGCGGACGATTTGTTCTCTCAACTTCTTTAAAATTAAAATTTATATTAGTTATTACAGGCACACTACTATCATCTAGATAACTTACTGAAGTAAATAAATGTCTGCCAGGAAAAAGTATTTTCCCAAGAGGCTTAAAGTTTTCATAATCTACAGTTAATAAATAGTTTGTTATTTCATCAAATAATATAAGCTTTTCAATTTTAGATGTTTTTATATTTACTAAATTTTGAGATTGAATGGATTCTTTTTGTTGGACAATTTTAAAGTAATTACCTTCTTTTCTAATTACATCTGAACTTGAAATATCATATAATAAATTCCCCGTTAAAGCAGATTCTAGTTGATCAAAACTAAGTTTCATTTTAAATTCTTTTTCAACAATATCTAAAGAAGATTTAATTACTTGCTTATTTACTCTATCAATTATTATAAATTCATCTCTAGTAATCATTCCTCTTGCAGCTTCAACTCCAAGAGCTACTCTAACGGAAAACCAAATTTTTACTCCATTTTCAATACGCATATTGAGAGTAGCATTTATTAACTGATTTTCATTTTTATATTGAATTTTAGACTTAGTAGATAAGAATTTATAATCAAATTCTTCAATTATAAAGTCATTAATTTCAACTTTTGAAGACTCTTGTGGAATAAAATCTTTTTTACACGAAGCTAGTAAGAAGGCTAGTATTAAGACAGAAAATTTATTGTATGACATTTTTGCAAAAATAATATAAATTTCCTTTTAAGAATCTATTAACTCATCTTAATCTCCTTTAAAATCAGGACATCTTTTCTCAAGAAACGCATTTATACCTTCTTTAAAATCTTTAGTTGAAGTACATTCTGAAAATAATTTAATTTCATGATCAAAACCATCAACATCATTAGAATAAAAATTATTAACAGATTTAATTACATTTTTAATTGCTACAGGTGCCTTTCTTTTTATTATTAAAATGAATTCTTTACACTTCTCATAAGCAGAATCAAAGTCTTTAACAACATAATTTACCAGTCCATAATTTAAAGCTTCATGAGAAGATATCATATTAGCTGTCAACATCATCTCTAAAGCTTTAGTTTTTCCTACAATCTGAGTAAGTCTTTGAGTACCACCATAACCAGGTATAAGACCAAGGTTTATCTCAGGTTGAGAAAATTGAGCATTTTCTGTTGCTATCCTGAAATGACAGGATAAAGACAACTCACATCCTCCACCCAGAGCATAACCATTAACCAAAGCAAATACAGGAATACTCATATTTTCGATTAGATTAAAAAGAGAATGCCCGTTATCACAAAATTCTGATGAGGATGACTCATCAATTTTACTAAACTCTTTAATATCTGCTCCAGCTACAAATGCTTTTTCTCCAGACCCTGTAATGATTACCCCATATTTATTTTTAGTATTTGATTTTATAAATTCAAAACACTCCTTCAATTCATTAATAGTTTCTTGATTCAATGCATTAAGGTACTTAGGTCTATTTATTTTAATTAAATAAAAATCTTCCTCAATTTCTAAAATTAAGTTATTATAATTTTTCATTTTAATTGTACTTTTAAATTTTCAATCATTGTTAAAATAGTTTTATTTAAATCGTATTGAGACTCCCAAGACCAATCAGACCTTGCGTAATTATCATTGATCGAGGCAGGCCATGAATCAGCAATTTTTTGTCTGAAGTCTGGATTATATTCTACAACAAATGAGCTATCAATCTTTTTTAATTCTTTCTCAATAATTTCTGGAGATAGACTAAAGCTAGCTAGATTGTAACTTGATTTTATAGATAAATTTTCTTTGTTGGCTGACATTAATTTATCTATTGAATGAATTGCATCATCTATATAGATCATAGGCAACATTGATTTTTTATTTAAAAAACAATTATATTTTCTCTTTTTCAAAAATGAATAAAAAATTTCAACAGCATAATCAGTAGTGCCACCACCTGGCAAAGTATTTGAACTTATAATTCCTGGAAATCTCACACTCCTAATATCTGTATTATATGTAAGATTATAATACTCACACCACCTCTCACCTGCAAGTTTACTGATTCCATATACAGATGTAGGTTCTTTAATTGAGAACTGATCTGTTTCAATTTTAGGGGTATTATTTCCAAAAACTGAAATTGAGCTTGGCCAAAAAACTTTTTCAATGGATTTATTCCTTGCAAGTTCTAAAACATTGAATAAAGAATTCATATTTATATCCCAAGTTAACATAGGGTTTTCTTCACCTTTTGCTGATAAGATTGCTGCAAGGTGATATATTTCAGAAATATTATAGTCTTTTACAGCTGTCTCTAATTGACTAAAATTTAAAGCGTCTAATTGAATATATTTAAGACTACTATTTGATTTTTCCTTTATATCTGAAAGGATAATACTATCAGCATCTATTTTACTTTCTAAAAAACCAGATAGCTCTGAACCAAGTTGTCCCTCAGATCCTATAATTAGTATTCTACTCATTATGGGTTATAATTATTAATTTATAATTTACATAAAATAAACAAACTAAATAAATATAAATATGTATAAGGACTTTAAAGCACATCTTGTCAATGAAATTGAAAATACAAAAAAAGCTGGTCTCTATAAAAATGAAAGAATAATAACATCTCCGCAGAGTTCAGTTATTGATACTAAAAATCAAAAAAATATTATTAACCTCTGTTCAAATAATTATCTAGGGCTATCATCTGACCCATCAGTATTAAAAGCCGCAAAAGAATCTATAGATACACATGGATATGGAATGTCATCAGTTAGATTTATTTGCGGAACCCAAAATATTCATAAAAGTCTTGAGGATACGATAAGTAAATTTTTAGGAACGGAAGATACTATATTGTATGCTGCTGCTTTTGATGCAAATGGAGGTTTATTTGAGCCATTATTTGGTCCAGAAGATGCAATTATATCCGATGAATTAAATCATGCATCCATAATTGATGGAATAAGATTATGTAAAGCATCAAGACATAGGTACTTACATAATAATATGAATGATTTAGAAGAAAAACTTAAGGAAACTCAAAGCTCAAGAGCAAGAATTATTGTTACTGATGGTGTTTTTTCTATGGATGGTACAATAGCACAATTAGATATAATATGTGATTTAGCTCAAAAATATAATGCCTTGATCATGATTGATGAATGTCACTCATCAGGATTTATGGGAGAAAATGGAAGAGGAGTTCATGAATTAAAAAACGTAATGGGTAAAATTGACTTAATAACAGGTACTCTTGGAAAAGCACTTGGAGGTGCTTCAGGTGGATTTACATCTGGACGAAAGGAAATGATAGATTTATTAAGACAGAGATCAAGACCTTACCTATTCTCAAATACATTAGCACCTTCTATTGTGGGAGCATCATTAAAAGTATTTGAATTATTAAAAGAAGATAAATCACTAATTCAAAAACTCCATGAAAACGCAAAATACTTTAGAACTAGGATAAAAGATTTAGGGTTTGATATAGTAGAAGGAACACACCCAATTGTTCCAATAATGTTATATGATTCTGTTATCGCTAAAGAAATGTCTGATAAATTACTTAACGAAGGAGTATATGTCGTTGGGTTTTATTTTCCAGTCGTTCCAAAAGGAAAAGCTAGAATTAGGGTACAACTATCTGCAAGTCATTCAAAAGAAGAATTAGATACAGCAATTCAAGCATTTCAAAAAATAGGAAAAAAATTAGATATAATATAGATTAATTTAATTCTATATCTGTCTCTAGATACTCATTAATAATTGACCTTAAGTTTACAATTGAGAGGTCACTATTAATCTTACCATCTATAAATGTAGATATAGTATTATGTTCTTCCGAAATAACTATTGCTAAAGCTTCTGTATCTTCTGAAATACCAAAAGCTGCCCTATGTCTTAATCCAAAATTCATTGGAAGATTCTGATTTTCAGAAACAGGTAAAATACATCTTGCTGCTATAATTTTACCATCATGAATTATAGAAGCTCCATCATGTAAAGGACTTTTCCTATTGAAAATTGATAACAGTAACCTTTTTGAAAGTTTGGCATCTAATGATTCTCCAGATTCAGAATAATATTTTAGCTCTGAGTCTTTTGATAAAACTATAAGAGCACCATTTTTATTTTCTGAAATAAGCTTACAAGAATCAACTATCACATTGACTAGACTATTCCACTTGTATTTATTTTGATTTGAAAAAAATGGAGTGAAAACGTCAAAAAGTCTTTTATCTTGAATATAATTTGTTTTTCCAATAAATAATAGAAACCTTCTTATCTCTTTTTGAAAAAGAATTAAAACTGCAAGAACCCCTACTCCCATAAACTGTCCTAATATATTTGTCAATAATTCCATCTCAGAGGCTCTGACAATAAGATAAAAAAAGTAAAGAATTAAAAAGCCAATAAATATTCTTATTGCAACGCTACCCCTCAATAATCTATAAATATTATACAGTAACAAACTCACTAGGAATATATCAATAAAGTCAATTAATCTTATATCTAAAAAACCTATATTAAAATTATAAATCATGCAATTAAATTTCTGTGTTCTTTTATGTCATGAACTCTAATAATTTCAGCTCCCTTTTCTAAAGCTAATTTATTCATTTCAAGAGTACCTTCTAATGAATTTTCAACTCCATATTTGTTTCTAATAAAGGATTTCCTAGATAAACCTACTAGAATTGGTAAATTAAAAACACTAAATACGCTTAAATTATCTAAAATTTCGAAGTTTTGATCAAAATCCTTTGCAAAACCAAACCCAGGATCCAATATAATATCATTTACACCTAAAGAATTAAGCTTATCTATTTTTTTTTTGAAATAAGAAATAATATCAATAATTAGATCATCATAATCTGTTTTTGACATCATATCTTTAGGAGTTCCTCTTAAGTGCATCAAAACATATGGAATTTTATTTTCAGATATCACATTAAACATGTTTGAATCAAAACTTCCTCCTGAAACATCATTAATTAGATGTACACCTTCACTTAATGCTCTACTAGCAATTTCTGATCTATACGTATCAACTGAAATTAATTTTTTAGGGTATCTCTTTACTGATTCTTTAATTATAAATTTAATTCTGTCCCATTCATCTTCTAGAGAAATAGATTCAGAACCAGGTCTTGTTGAACAGCCTCCAATATCTATTATTGATGCTCCTTCATCAACCATATTATCAAGCCTCTTTAAGGATAAATCATTTGAATTGAACTTTCCTCCATCAAAGAAAGAGTCTGGCGTCATATTTAAAATACCCATTATTAATGGTTTATTATATTCGAATAAATTTCCTCTAATATTTAATGATCTTTTGATTGATATTTGCCTCATTTTTAATTCCTATTTCATATTTTTGAAAAAATTAATAATAATTTGGAAACATCCACTATAAACGAGTATAAAAAAATTATTAATATCTGTAAAGATATTTATTTAAAAAAGTCAAAAGACTATGGTTCAGCATGGAGAATCTTGAGAACAACATCTTTGACTGATCAAATATTTATAAAAGCTCAAAGGATCAGATCTACTCAGGAAAAAAAGAAAATGAAAGTAGATGAAAAAATTGAAAATGAATTTATAGGGATTATAAATTATTGTATAATGGCTATTATTCAAATTGAGTATGATAATAATGAAATTGAGATTAGTTTAGATGAACTTGAAAAACTATATGATAAGTATTCAAATGAAATTATGAATTTATTGTCAGATAAAAATCATGATTATGATGAAGCTTGGAAAGAAATGAGAATAAGTTCAATGACAGATATCATATTAATGAAATTATACAGAACAAAACAAATTGAAAACAATAATGGTCAAACCTTGATCTCTGAAGGAATCAAAGCAAACTATCAAGACATTGTTAACTATTCTGTATTTTGTCTAATAAAACTTTTAATTTATAATAAATGAGATTTTTATATACACTTTCCAGATATTTAGTTGGGCTTTTATTCATTTTTTCTGGTGCAATTAAAATTAATGATCCTGTTGGAACTCAGATTAAATTACAAGAATATTTCGAAGTATTTAGCTCTGATTTTAGTTCGATTTTCGAAATTTTTATTCCTTATGCACTAATATTATCAGTTTTCTTATGCACTCTTGAGGTTGTAATTGGCGTAGCTCTTTTAATGAATTACAAAATGAAAATAACTTCTAAGATTACCTTAGGGCTTATTTTATTTTTTACTTTTTTAACATTTTACTCTGCTTATTTTAATAAGGTTACAGACTGTGGCTGCTTTGGGGATGCTATTAAGTTAACTCCATGGGAATCATTTTATAAAGATATTATTTTATTAGTTCTATCTGGAGTTGTAGTTTATATCCACCCAAAACTAAATAACCAAAAAGGATATTTATACTTAAGAATTTTTGATGATGTAAATTTTAGAAATGGTGTAATTATTACTATCACTACAATTTGTTTAATTATTAGCTATTCAGCTATAAATTTCCTTCCTTTTATTGATTTCAGAACATATAAAATAGGTAACTATATTCCTGAACTAATGGAACCAAGTGATGAATTGAAATATAGTTATATCATGGAAAAAGATGGCAGAACATACGAATTTGATAACTATCCTTTAGATAATAGTTATGAGTTTAAAGAATTAAAGCTACTCAATCCTGAAGCAGAACCTAAAATTACAGATTATAGCTTGTGGAATGATGATGGTGATTTTACAAAGGAAAGCTTCCTAGGAAATAAACTATTCTTAATAATTCACGATGTTAATAAAATTAATTTCAATGAAAATAAATTAATTGAATTTGTTTCAAACCTAAAATCATTAGAAAATAGTATAAATTTTTGGATAGAAACTATAATAATAACTTCAAGTGACGAAAGTTCTATTAATAACTTTATAAAAGAAAATGAACTTGACTTAAAAACTGTTTATGGTGATGCAACCGTGCTAAAAACTATAATAAGATCAAATCCTGGATTTTTTCTTATGAGAAATGGAGTAGTAAGAGGAAAATGGCATCACAATAGTTTTCCTGATCCAAAGGAAGTTTTGAAAAAAGTTAATATTACAATTTAGATGGATAAAATCTTTATTGTAGGAATGCCTGGTTCAGGAAAGTCTACGATGGCTAGATATCTCTGCTCAAAGACTAAATTCAATTACTTTGATTTAGATGAAGAAATTGAGAAAAACTCCCAAAAATCTATTACTGAAATTTTTAGAGGTGAAGGTGAAGATTATTTTAGATCTTTAGAAACAAAGTTTTTAAAAGAAATTATAGAGAAAGAAAAAAAATTTATTTTATCAACAGGTGGAGGTACTCCATGTTTTAATAAAAATATGGAAGTAATGAAAAAAAACGGTATCACAATTTTTTTAAATACTTCGATAAATACTTTAATTGAAAGGGTAAGTAGAAAAAATAAAAGACCTCTATTTAATTCTAAAAATATCAAGGAATCAATAAATAATATGTTTAATCAGCGTATTAAATATTATAATCAATCTAGATTTTCAGTAAAAGATAATAATAGAGAAGAAGCTTTATCTATTATTAATTCTAACTCCTAATGATATAGATATCTCATTATTTTTAGTTGAAAATTCAGCAATTGGCTGATCAGAAAAAATAGGATAAGGAGTTATATTTGATCTATTATTTAAAATAGAATAAGTAACGTCAATATTGATATTTTTTGCTAAGAAACCTATCCCTAAACTTTTTTTAATAAGACTATTATCAATCATACCTTTAATTCTATTTGGATCTGCTAAAAAATTGTATCCAGCTCTTAGATAAAAATTATTGTACCTTCCCTCAGCACCTATTCTGTAATTCACAGCCAAAGATTTATAAATATTTTTTATTTCTTGATTATCTCTATAAGAATCAAAGTCATACGATTGAATAAATGAAGAAGTATAATTAATAAAATCAATATCGAAAGAAATAAATCCATGCTTCTGAATAAAATAAGAAGAACCTATTGTTAATTTTGATGGAGATGTAAAATTATATTCAGCAACATTCAAAGCCGTACCTGAAACAGCACTTCCTAATACAGTATCTTCAGGCTGAAAATAATAATCAAAGTAACTTGTCTCAAGCTCACTGTCTAATTCCTCCTTTAATAAAAATTTAGTTTTAGATTGATAATTAAATCCTATGTTTAATTCATTTATTGGCTTGAATATCATTCCAAAAGAAATGGACGATCCATTTCCAGTAATTTTAAAAATATCTTTTAAAATCAAATAATCTAGAATACCCTCAACTTCCCATTCACCATTATCATTTATTATCTCATAGTTACTTTCTTGAAACAACCTTGCTTGCTCATAAATTATAAAATAAATATTTGTACCTAATCCCATATAAAATTTATCATTAAAATTTAGCCCTGCTGAAATTGAGAACTTAGACATACTACCACTATTTGTAATTCTTTCTTCTTGTAATGGGAATCCTCCTACAAAAGAAAAATAAGAACCTGGTAGATCTTTAGATGGGTTTATTAAGTAATGATCATATGCTTCTTGAAGAAGTCCTATTCCTGAAATAGGTTGAGAATTTGAAATTTGAGATAAAGGAACTCCCTGAGCATCATTTAAAAAATAGTCTATTATTGAGTTATTATCATTGTATCCTCTGTAATACCTCTCATTAGAAAAGTCCTTAACAGTATTATATGATAGTCCAACATTAAACTTTGGACAGTCTTTACATTCATAAAGCGGATCTCTCACAAAAGAACTTCTATTTCTTACAGGTAATAAAATGGATATATTATCTATTTTATCAAATGAATTTTCTGAGAATGATGACTCGCTAATATATCGAGAAGTATTCTTATTTGAAATTGACTTGTAACTAATAGAAAAAACTTTTTTATTAAAAAAACCTACTCCAGCAGGATTAATTGAAATAGAGCTCACATCACCTCCAAGAGATGATGAAGCACCTCCGATACCTTTAATTCTTGATGAGCCACCATTAAAGTGATGACTGAATTTCATTACATCTGAATAATATCCATATTGACTATATAAACTATTATTTGATAATAATATTATAGTAATAAGTAACTTAAAATACTTACTTAACAAGAAATTAAATTTAATTGTAATTATTAATTATTTCCTCCTCTAGAAGAACCTCCAGAACTTCCAGCACTAACCGTAGCGCCTCCACCTGAACTTCCACCTGAACTTCCACCTGAGTAGTTACCTCCTCCTCCACTATAAGAATTACTTCTTGATCCAGAAGACGAAAATCCACTACTTCTTGATCCACCTGAGGATGATTTAGTTCTACTACCTATATTGCTAAAACCCGATCTTGAGCTCCCATAATTAGTTGGTTGTGAATACGCACCCCTTCTTCCATTATCATCAGAGGTGTAATACCCACTCTCACCACTTCTTAGAGATCTTTGACTGCTATTAGAGTAAGCATTATTTATTGCGTTAACTCTAGAAGAAAAAGATCTATTTATATTATCAGATCTTCTATTTGAATTTTGGTTATAATTAATTCTTCCAGATCTAGTCATATTACTTTCTCTTCCAGATTGACTTCCTCTAAAATATGCATTTTGAGTTTTATCGATGCTTACCTCGCTATCTCTTTGGATATTTTTATTTGTTATTCCTGATTCTCTTCTTCCAATATATCTATCTACACCATCAAAATTATCTTTTAAAATTACTCCTCCCCTTCCTCCTCTTGGACCTTTTACAATAACTTTATCTTCCTTGTTATTAACAATTCCAGAAATATACATGTGATTATTTCCTGGAATATGCGAAAGACCTCCACCAGTACCGTTATTTGTCCAAATCCAATTAGAATAAGTTTTCATTTGAGTCCAATTACATAAACCATATGTAGAAATTCCAGGATGATGAATATTAAATAAAGATGGTGACATCATTGGATTTATAGAACTAAGATAGGGATTAGAAAAAAACATCATAGGATCATAAGCAGCTAAAGCTCTGATTCCATATAGGTTTCTTGGCATCCAGAAATTATTATATGAGTTGATTCCTTGGAAATCAAAAAAACTCATATCATAAGGATTCATCATATAATAATAACTTGGTCTAATTCTACCAAACATCATAAAAGTGTTAAGATCTAATATCTTTTTACTAAAATTTTTACTTCTGAATAAATTATCTCTGTCATATTTTAATGATTTAATATTCTGATTAGATTCATTCGATATATTGTTATTGACTGAAATATTAGATTTATACTTAGCTATTAATTCTGAATTAATTTTTTCAGAATTATTGATATTTGTAATACCAGATCTATATTTAGATAAAATTGTTTCTGCTGGGGTTATTTTTTTAACCTTCTTTGCTACTCTGTCCTTTTTATTAAAATACATATCATCATTTTCTTGAGAAAATGAAATAGTAGAGCATAAGAGTAATACAAGTAAATAATATATTTTTCTAGTCATAGTTCTAATATTTAGGCAATTAACCAATATTAATATACAAATATTTAACGATAAAATGTAATTTTATTGTTTTTAAAGTAGATTATAACATTTAAAATTGTATAAAATTTAAATATATGTCTAAGGGTTTACCAAGTAGAAACAATGATTTCTCAGGATGGTATAATGAACTTGTAAAAAAAGCTGATTTAGCTGAAAATTCATCAGTTAGAGGTTGTATGGTTATCAAACCATACGGATTTTCTATTTGGGAAAAAATGCAATCAAAGCTTGATTCAATGTTTAAAGAAACTGGACATCAAAATGCTTATTTTCCTTTATTTATTCCTAAATCATACCTAAGTAAAGAAGCCGATCATGTAGAAGGATTTGCGAAAGAATGTGCAGTAGTGACTCATTATAGATTAAAATCTGATAAAGAAGGGAATGGAGTTGTAGTTGATCCAGATGCAAAATTAGAAGAAGAGTTAATAGTTAGACCTACATCTGAGACAGTTATTTGGAATACATATAAAAACTGGATTCAATCATACAGAGACCTACCTATACTAGTAAATCAATGGGCTAATGTTGTTAGATGGGAAATGAGAACTAGACTTTTCTTAAGAACTTCAGAGTTTCTATGGCAAGAAGGTCATACCGCTCATGAAAATAGAAAAGAAGCAGAAGAAGAAACCTTAAAAATTCTCAACATATATTCTGAATTTCTCGAAAAAACAATGGCAATTCCTGTTCTAAAGGGTATAAAATCAGATAATGAAAAGTTTGCTGGAGCAGAAGAGACATATTGTGTTGAGGCATTAATGCAAGATGGAAAAGCATTACAAGCCGGCACATCGCACTTTTTAGGTCAAAATTTTGCTAAAGCTTTTGATGTACAATATGCTACATCTGATGGTAAAAAAGAATATGTTTGGGGTACTTCTTGGGGTGTTTCAACAAGATTGGTTGGAGCATTAATTATGACTCACTCTGATGATAGAGGTCTTGTTTTACCTCCTAATCTTGCACCTATTCAAGTTGTTTTGGTTCCGATTTTTAATTCAGACGAGGAGTTTAAAGTAATTTCAGATAAATTAAATAGCATTGGTGAAAAACTAAAATCAAAAAATATTAGTTATAAAATTGATGATAGAAGAAACTTCAAACCTGGATGGAAGTTTTCAGAATACGAGCTAAAAGGTATACCAATAAGGTTAGCATTAGGACCAAAGGACATTAAAAATAATTCTATAGAAATTGCAAGAAGAGATACATTAAATAAAGAAATAATTAATGAAGACGGTATTGAAAATAAGATAGAAAAACTTTTATCAGAAATTCAAGAAAACTTATTTATAAAGGCAAAAACATTCAGAGAAAATAATTCTTCGGAAGTTGATAATTACGAAGATTTCAAAAAAATATTTAAATCTAATAATGGATTTGTATACGCTCACTGGGATGGAACTAGAGAAACTGAAAATAAAATAAAAAAAGAAACAAAAGCTACTATTAGATGTATACCTATGGACTATGGAAAAAAGCCTGGTAAGTGCATATTTTCTGGAAAAAAATCAAATGGCTTAGTAGTATTTGGTAAAGCATATTAGTTATGGAAATATTAATACTAGCGTTACTATTGATTTTAGGAATAATTCTAATTTTAGTTGAAACTTTATTTATTCCAGGAACAACAATTTTTGGTATACTTGGAATAATATCTATTTTTTCTTCAGACTATTTATCCTTTGTATACTTTGGTTCAGAATTTGCTATAATATATTCCATTATTAATTCAGCAGCTTGTCTAGTAATAATAGTATATTCATTAAAATCTAAAACATGGGATAAGATATCACTAAAAAAAGTACATCAAGAAAAAGTTGATAAGAATAGATATGAAAACCTAAAAGTTGGTGACCTAGGATTATCAACATCTTCTCTAAAACCATACGGAAAAGGAATATTTAATAATAAAACTTATGAAGTTAAGTCCTTAGAAAATTTTATTGATGAGGGAAAAAAAATAAAAATTATTAATATCTTACAAGACAAAATTTTAGTTAAAAAAAGTAGATAATATGGTCCTTACAGCTTTGTTAATAGTCGGAATAACAGTATTAGTTTTTATTTTCTTATACTTTGTTCCTGTCAATCTTTGGATCACTGCACAATTTTCAGGAGTAAGAATTGGATTACTTGAATTAGTTTTTATGAGAGTCAGAAGGGTTCCGCCATCAGTAGTTGTAAATTCTCTTATTACTGCAACAAAAGCAGGATTGGTAATTAAAGATGACATAGAGTCAGCAGGAAGAGTACTGGGAGGCCCTGATTTAGAAACACATTATCTAGCTGGTGGAAATATACCTCAAGTCATTACTGCATTAATTTCTGCAGAAAAAGCTAACATGGAGTTAACGTTCAAACAAGCTACCGCAATAGATTTAGCAGGTAGAGACGTATTTGAAGCTGTTACAATGTCTGTAACACCTAAAGTAATAAATACACCAAGTGTAGCTGCTGTTGCCGCAGATGGTATTCAGTTAATTTGTAAAGCTAGAGTAACAGTAAGAGCTAATATCTCTCAACTAGTAGGTGGTGCTGGAGAAGAAACTATACTTGCAAGAGTAGGTGAAGGAATTGTTTCGTCTATCGGTTCATCCAAATCACATAAAGAAGTTTTAGAAAACCCTGATAGAATCTCAAAACTTGTTCTAGAAAGAGGCCTTGATGCTGGAACGGCATATGAAATATTATCTATTGATATTGCTGATATCGATATTGGTAAAAATATTGGAGCTATTTTACAAACAGATCAGGCCGAGGCAGATCTTAAAGTAGCGGAGGCAAAAGCAGAGGAAAGAAGGGCTATGGCTGTTGCTGCTGAGCAAGAAATGATTGCTAAGGCGCAAGAAGCTAGAGCTAAAGTTATTTTAGCAGAAGCTGAAGTTCCTAAGGCAATGGCAGAAGCTTTTAGACAAGGGAATTTAGGTATCATGGATTATTATAAATTCCAAAATATACAAGCTGATACAGGTATGAGAGAGAGCATTGCTGATGATAAGTCTAAAGAATCTGGTTCAAAAACTGATAAAGGTTCTAAATCAGAATAGTTAATTATTTATTAATAAAATTATTTATAACGCTCCTAGGTATAGGTAAATATCCGTTTTTAAATTCTAATCTTTCAGGAGTATTTGTTTTAAGTAAATGAACATAGTATTCAGATACTTTATCTATTTTAATACAATCATCAACATCATATAAATCATCAGTATGAACTTGATCATACCCAATTAATAATTCGTCTTTAGCTCTATTTTTAATAGTGTTAGTTTTGGATCCTACTAGGAACTTACTTTCATGTAATTCTTCAAATTTATTTTTATCATAACCACCAAGATTGATAAAATATAAGCTCTCATTTTGCTTAGGTTTAGACTTCGATAATAAAATCTCATAGCCATCTATATATTTCAATTCAACCCATGAGTCAATATGGAGTCTCTTTGAATCACCAAACCATTTCTCAAGAAGATCGTCATAACATTCTGTAATTTGATCAGCACATGTAAATACAACGTCATGTAATTCTATATTACATTTTTCAGCTCTTCCTCCTAAAAACACAGCAAATAATTTCATGATTTGTAATTTAATCAAAAAAAAAGCCTCAATAAAGAGGCTTTTAAATAAAAGTCTGGCAACGACCTACTCTCCCACCTGTAACAGTAGTACCATCGGCGCTAATGGGCTTAACTTCTCTGTTCGAAATGGGAAGAGGTGGACCCCAATGCTATAGTCACCATAAAATCTTAATATCGTAACATGTTGCGAGTAATGTAGAAAATTAATATTGAAACAGTTTAGTGAGGAAGTTACGGGTAATTAGTACTGCTCAGCTATGGCATTTCTGCCTTTACACCTGCAGCCTATCAACGTCCTAGTCTCGAACGTCCCTTAAAAGAAGCCTCATCTTGAGGTGAGCTTCGCACTTAGATGCTTTCAGTGCTTATCTCTTCCAAACGTAGCTACCCGGCGGTGCAGTTGGCACTACAACCGGTACACTAGAGGTCTGTCCAACTCGGTCCTCTCGTACTAGAGTCAGATCCTCTCAAGCTTCTAACGATCACAACAGATAGGGACCGAACTGTCTCACGACGTTCTGAACCCAGCTCGCGTGCCACTTTAATGGGCGAACAGCCCAACCCTTGGGACCTTCTCCAGCCCCAGGAT
>Ga0315315_10000256_pt1 | contig 42352 bp, 34 predicted proteins | sample M140m3416metaG_FD_203699 | JGI IMG/M metagenome (GOLD analysis project Ga0315315, IMG submission 203699) | Ammonia-oxidizing marine archaeal communities from Monterey Bay, California, United States - M1 40m 3416 | ecosystem: Environmental > Aquatic > Marine > Intertidal zone | place: USA...
GCACTCGTAAATCTTCTATTACCAAGTAGTCTATTTGATTTTTTTTCTTGATTGATTGCCATATTATTCTCTAACTAAACGCCAAGGTTATTGTTGATACAGGAGATGGGTCTCCCTTATATCTAATTATCACATACAACTCATTATCAGACGAATCTAAGTACATTCCATCAGCATTTCTTATAGGCACTGTATATGTACCACTTGAAACACTACCACCAGTATTTCCGTATAAGTCTATATTACTGGAGAATGGATTCTTGTGATTATCATTTGATATTCCTGCTTCAATTAAGTTACTTGTTGTTGCACTTGGGTCAAATATTCTACAAGTGGATATACTTGTATTACTACCTGCACTTGTACCACTTTTTAAAATCAAACCAACTGCGATTCCATCACTTGTACTATTCCAATTAACTAATGTCTTACTACTTGCATTTACGGTCATACTTGTTCTTGAACTTCCATCTTGAAATCTTCTAATGTAATATTTGTAATCTCCAGTCCCATAGTCTGCTGGATACCAATATCTGTAAGAACCACCTGGGTCTACCAAAAATCCTGGTTTGACTTGTAAGTCATTATTACCAAGTAATCCACCAATTTGAAATGTTGTTGTAAAAGCATCTCCTGCAAAACTTGTAACATTATTATTTAATTGTATTCTAAAATCTTCACCACTAAATTGTTCTGTTGTTCCAGTTAAACTACCACCATCATATCCTTGTGCTCTTCCATATATTCCTAAACTACCACTTGCTACTGGTTGTCCAAAAGTTCCTGCAGTGTGGTAATTTATATTTTGTGTATCTAATGTAGATTGACTACCTTCTCTATTTCTTGCTTTTGTTAATACTGAAAAAGAAGTATCGGTAAGAGTTGAAGATTGTTGTATACTATCAGAAGTCCCACTATCATAACTAACTGAAGCAGTTACTATAGCAATATCATTATATCTTGGAACACCACTATTTACTGGAGTAGTTCCATCACTTTGAAATACTTTTCCACTTGTTTGTATTGTTCCACCATTTGTAGAAATAGTATCTCCACTTATTGATACACTACCAACACCCACAGAAGTTGATGACATATCTACTAATGTGGTTGACGATGCATACATTGGATTAAACAATCCACTAATCTGTGTTGATACTTCAAAAGTAGAATCTAATAAATAAGGAACACCACTTAAACTTCTTGATGTTGCAGTTAATGCTTTATGTGTTGTTCCAGTATCTGATAAAGAGTTTGAACCAATAGCACTATCAATCGTATCTACTGGTGCCCAAAATCTGTTTTTAGTAGTTCCACTTGCAAATTGATAGTTTCCAGAACCAGATGCTATTCCAACCTTTAAATCATGAAATCTATAATATCCACTTGATGATACACTTGTAAAACTTGTTTCTGACGCATGATATTTTCTTGTTAAAGAACCAGTCATTGTAGTACCACCAACATCAGCAAATTTTCCATCTTGAAATGCTGGAGGAATAACTGCTGGATTAGCAGAATCAATTTTTGCTAATGTCAATCCATTTGATGTTGTAAAAGAAGATAATGTTAAATCATCAAATGATTGTGTTGTAAAAGTATTACTACTTTCGTCTGGAGTAGCAGTAGTTGAAACATCACTAAATGAGTGTGTAGCAACAACTCTAACTTTAAACTCTGTTGCACCACCACCCGTCAACCCACCTAATCCAAATAACTCTGTATCAGCAGAAGACCTAATATCTGTAGAACCACCACTATTAGAATCAAAGTCTATTTTATAAGAACTTCCGTTGTCATGATATACTGAAATACCACTAAAGATTGTAGAACCAACACTTGTCCATCCTTTGTGTACTAAGTAATTTAATGTTGCATTACTTAAAGCAGTATAATTTGTTGGTAAATATCCACCAATACTATCTGTACTACCTAAGTTAGTTTCATTTGTATCTATACTTGCAAATGTTTTTGTGTTTGCAGTTGGTGTTGATGTATCTATTGAATGACTAATTATACCTGCTATAAATCTTAAAACCTCACTTGTATGTGTTGTGTGGTCAAAGTTATTAAAATAACTTCCGTCCAGATTTTCACCCCAATTATTTGAAGTTGGATATCCATTTGTAATATTATTCGTAAATATAGCAGTTGATGTTTTTGCTGAAGCACTTACTAAAAGTGAACCAGTAATATCAACATCGTTACTGGTTGATTCTTTTGAACCAGTAGTTTGAAATATACCACTTGTGATTCCAGTTAGTTCACTACCATCACCTTGTAGTAAACCAAATGAACCTGTTCCAGTTGCCGAACCACTTATATTTCCATCAACCCTTAATTCAGAACCACCTATATGAAAAGCAACTTTTGGTGAACCTAAACCATGTGTTCCTATTTTATTTGCAGATGCATCGGTTTTAAATAAAGGATTGTTAGAAGTACCTTTAATGGTTAAATCTACATTATTACCACCATCATTGAATGTAATATCATGTGGAGCAGCAGTAGAATCGTTAAAATCTAAGTATGATATACCACCAATATTAGCCCTAAATCTATCATCATCAAACCTCAGATAAGTGTTAACATCATCTTTATGATATATGTATTGTCCAACACTAAGATTACTTGCAGTAACATCACCCGTTATAACCGTAGAACCAGTAATTTGTAAGTCGTTTGTTGTAGATTGAAAAGAACCCGTTTGTGCGAATATTCCAAGTTGACCATCTATACCACTTGCTGGTACACCAGTTAAACCTGCTCCACTACCTACAAAAGAACCACTAAATGTTGAACCACTTACAGAAGTAGCATCAGTAAAATCAACAATATTATCTTTTACGGTCAAAGACCCAGTAATTGCTAAATCTTTGTCTGTAGATTGTACCGACCCAGTTTGTTGAAAGATACTATCTTGTATATCTACAATCTGTTTTGCTTTTAACTTTGCCATTATTCAAATTTCCCATGTAATAACACTTCGTCACTACTATCCATTGTAAAATTTATCTTATCTTCATCTACCGTAACTACTAAATTATTTCCACTTTCTTCAATATTCCATGCTTCATGTTCGGCTTCCAACCCATTAATAAATATCAAGAAACTATCTTTGCTAACAGAACTAAATCCACCAAATGTAGATTCTGGTGGTGTCATAAAACTTATATTATTAAAAGTTATAGTGACTGTGCCACTTCCACCACCACTTATACTATTAGAAGACGCTGGGGTTTTATTTAAAAGACTATCTCCAGTAAGATATGCTAATTTTTCTTTTAAATCGCTACTTAATAAACTCATGCGTTAAACTTTCCATATGCTATTATCTCATCATCAGATTCCAATTCGTATCCTAAAGTATCTGTTGTAAAAGTAAATACTGAATTTCCACTATCTTCTGAAACACTATATATACCAGGTCTTACATAAGCACCATTTACAAACACAAGAAAGTCATTTTGACTTGTACCATCTAATTCAAAACCAGCAGGTGCTACTGCTAAACTTGAAGTTAAAAATGTAGCAGTATTTGATGTCATAGCAGTGTTATTTGCTAACTTTGAAAATCTTTTATCTAAATACTGAAATACTAATGCCATATCCAATGTTTCTTCTACAGATGCTCCAGGTGTTGATGTGACGAAATTTGCATTACTACCTCCTGGTGTTGTGTCTGTCCCAGGTATTGTTCCATCCGTATTTAAATCTCCACCTTCATCAAACAAAATTTGCCCAACCGTGTTTTCAAGTTGCGTGTTAGGGTTAGTCATGGCTAATTCTTTATTCAAACTATCTGGTATAACATATCCATGCAATTCCATATTAAATGTAGTCTTTACAATCCTATCTCCATCAGTAGGTACTTCTGTAGCATCAGAAAATTCTGCAATTGATGTTCTAAATTTGAATCGTTCGGGGTCACCCCAATAACTACCTTGTGAGTAATTTATGGCTTCTATAAGGTCATTCATTTGCTCAATATAGTCCGTCCAAATAACACCTTCGTATTGAATAGTCACATAATCTGGAACTACTACTGAGTATCTTTCTCTAATTGGAACGACCCCTTGTAATGCTGAAAAGTTATCATATCTATTTTGTGGAGAATATTTTTTCTCAAATGTATAAAAAAGTTTTGGATTGTTTGCATCTATCTTTGAAAAATTTAAAGTAGTGTCTTTTCCTACAGACATTCTTCTGTACATAATCAAGGGAACCATTATCTTACCTTTTTGGTCTCTGTAATATTGTCCTTGTTGTGCTGAAACCCATCTTTCTGGAGAACCATATAAAACTGGAACTTGTATGTCTTCATCAAGTTCGTTTACCCTTGGTCTTATAACTTCATCAAAGTAGTACTTAATAGCATCATCTATGTCATATAAACCTATTTTTATATCACCGACTTTGTCATTCTTTCTTGTTCTTGTAGCACCACGATTTACTTTGTTTGTTTCCAATGGTGGTTTTTGTACACCAGGTAATGCTCTGTCTATTACAAATTGAGAAGAAATTTCTTGTTGAGTTTTAGGTGTTGGTTTTTCTGCCATTAGATATTCCTCATACTATTATTTTTACTTACATTACCAGCACGAACTCTTTCTATTTGAAGTTTAGTTCTTCTTGACATATGTGTAGTTACCGTAATGGTCAAACTATTTTCTGTTTGTCCATAAACTAACTGATTTTCTACAACTCCATTTACTTCCCAGTAAGATTCATTCCAAGAAATAACATCTCCTATCTCTAAAAATAAGCCTGCATTCTTTATTGTTTTTCTTAAGAAATTAAAGGTAGCTGCTTGATTTAATTCTGCACCTGGATATTCCGCCGTATCGTATGATTGGTCTTCTTGTTCAATTAGTGCTGCTACTCTCAAACCTTCATAGTAAACTTTGCTTCTTGCTTCACCATAAAGATTTACTTCAGACTCATACAGATTATATTTGTAAACATCTATTTCTGTGTTTACAACCTCTCCGATAAGTTCTTCATTGATAGTCTCTATTAACTGAAAGTCTCGTGACCTATAATATAAACCCATTGTTTATCCTATGTATATCTTTAGTGGTGCTCCTGAAAGTACAGAAAGCATATTTTCATTTTCTTCTCGTTGTGCCTCAAGTTGTAATCTACGACTACTTTGTTCTAAGTTCTCTCTAAGTTGCGTCACCAATTCTTCTTTTTCTTGTTGTGCTTGTGAAACAAGTTCCCCACCATTTAGAGTAACTTCAGAACCAGGTACTGGAACACTTGAATATTTACTTCTTACAAATCCTAACAATTCTCGTGATAATGCAAGAGCATATTTTCTAATCCATTGCTTACCAACATCATTAATGTAAGAATATGTAAAGTTATTATAAGGTATATTTGAATAGTTAGTTACCGTACCAATATTATTAGTAACAACTGCGTTTCTATCTGCTTTCTCAATATACTGAAAATTAATTTTTGTCGGATTTACTCCGTTACCACTATCAGTTGGTATTGGAAATATCCTTAGTTTGTTATTAATCAATTCAAATGAATAAGATGACTTTCTTATTTGGTCACTAAACTCTATTGCTTGTAACCTTAATATATCAGCATATATTGGCATTAACATAAAACTAACACCAGGAGAATAGTTTCCCCATCCAAATGAATCTATCATTGAGTTCATTCCCATTCCAGTTCCTACGAACGGGTCAAAGTATCTTTGTATCGCAGGTGGTGCTTCATGAAATATTCTTTTTATCTCAATTGCTGCTCCACTCGCAGATGGTGTTGCCCATAGAGCATCTAAGTCGTAATCTTGTTGGTCTGCTACAACATCAATTGAACCACTATGCCAAGTTACATTTCCACCACTTCCTGCTTCAGAACCATAGTTTTCTGCTATAGTAATTGCACGAGCAAGTGGATTTGGATTTATCTCAACATTGGTCATATCACTACCAGTTGGTGCTCCTTTTACATTTAATAAATTTTCTCTGATTTGAAATTGGTTTACTTGTGCGCTATATTCACTAACAGATTCTTCAAAACATGCGTAAAATTGTGAATCTTGTAATTCAACATCTGTTATAGGATACCCAAGTCTTTTTGCGCACCAATTTGCTAAGTTAGGCCCGTCTGATTGAAAAGACGAATCTGTATCATACTGACCAAAAGGAGTTGACCCACTAATTGCTGAACCACTTCCTGGCCATATAGGTATATCTGCCATAAATTTACTCCAAAGATATATTGTTTCTTATAGATAAATATCAAGTAACTTAAAAATTAGACTTATAGGTTAAAAAAAAAGGGGGAAGTAACAACTTCCCCCCTATTTTATTAGGTTAAATTAAACCGAGATTTAGACTAAGTCCAAATGTGCGATATTAATCTTTCCATAGAACTCAGGACGAACCATCTTCTTCGCGTAACGAGTCATCACACCTTTTCTTGGTGTAAAGTTCGTTGGGTCATAGACCAACGGAGTCATGATGAGAGGTACATAAGGAGCATAAACAGCACCAGTTTCAAGGAACTGAGAACCACGATATCCCATAAGAATTACATTCTCTGTCATATAAGGGTTCTTGTAAACTGTGAAACGATTGTTTAATGCACCGATTTTCTGTACACCCATTGCGAATTGACTTTGGTCACCATCAGTATCAGCTGCATATCCAGGAATACTTTCCAAGATAGTTGCAACAGATGGGGATGTTACCAAGAAGTTCGCTCCGCCACGAAGTGTCTTACGATGTATCTCGTTAGATATCTTCTGAATTTTGATACCTAATGTCTGATACCAAGCATTCTTAGTATACGCATTAGATGCACCAGAAATTTCAGAGAATCTGTCTTCGCCATTTCCTAATCCATCATCGTCAAAACCGACTTTAGCTGACCAATTAGCAGATGAAACTGCGTTCTCAATTAACATATCAAGGATTTCCAAATCAATTTCCATTGAAATGTATTCACTTAACATAGAAGTCAATTCTGCTTCTGCGTCAATTGAGTGGTAAGCGTTAAGGTCTTGAGCGAATTCAGGAGTCCATGATGCTTTCAATTTACGAGTCTTTGCGACAATTGTCTCAGACCTTAATTGAACATCAATCTCAGGAATGTCAAGAGAGACTGCTGAACCAGAAGATGAAGTATCTTCAAAATCACCTCTTGTTACATCAGTTGGTTGCTTCTGATATTTAACAACAATACCTGCTATTTCATCAGAACCAGACACGATAAATTTAACATTACCGGATGTGTCTATAGAAGTGAACTCTGGAAAATAACTAATAATGTTAGAACCAGAAATTGAAAAACCACGAACACCTTCAGCATCCACATTAGTGAAAGCATTAGAACCAGTAGTTACCGTAACAGAACGAAGATGACCAGTATTAATAGATGCTGACATATCTGCGTTAAAGTTAAGTTCACTAAAGTTCACCGATGCTGATGTAGGAGCTGCGATAGAATCAGATGCTGCTTCGTTTATAGAATAAGCAAATCTACCACTTCCGTATAATCCACCAGATGGGTTACCAGAGGTATTTGTTTGACCGTGAAGAGTACCAGACCCGTCACGAGTGACGCCACTAACGACATCAAATCCAGGTTGAGATGTTCCATACTTGAAATCAAGAAAGAAAACAAGTCCAGATGGAAGATTCATAGGTTGAACAGAAACGAAGTCTTTCGCTGCGATTTCTGCAAACACTCTACGAACCAAAGGAAGTGCTACACCACTCCACTCTTCCGAGTTGGATGCTGTACCAGTTCTGCTGGACTCTTGTACTAATTGCTTAGCCTGGTTTTCAAGAAGAATTGACATAGAACTACGGTCGTAATCCTCAAGTCCTTCTAAAAGACCAGTTTTTTCCCACTTTTCAGACAATTTTTGTGCATCTGCCTGGAGCGACTTATGCTGAGAACCTGCGTCCCCAACTAAACCATTTAAAGTATCAAGATTACTCATGATATTATCTCCATATTATGGGTTATTTAATTAACCCTGCTAATTGTTTGAATCTATCTGCAACATCATTTGATTCCTCAACAATTTCTTGTTTAGGTTTCGTAGATGCAACAGCCTTACTTGCAACACTTTCATTCACAGAACGCTTACGAACATTTCGTACTCCGTCAAATGACTCAGCCAAGGTTGTGAATACCAACTTCACTTCACGAAGATTAGCTGCTCTATCAAATGTCTCAACAACTTTCAATTTCTGATTGTCATTAAGGTTATGATTTCTGAACAACTTATTTGTGTAAAGAAGTTTAGCATTTAGAAGATTAACTTCGTTGATTTTGTCACGAAGATGTACGATTACTTCACGATGCTCTTCAAGAGATTTTTTAACCTCTTCAAGTTCATTGTTTTCTTCAACTTCTTCTTTGTCATCATCAGCTTCTTCGTCAAGGCCTTCAATTTCACGAATGATAGAATCAAGGTCAAGTTCAACATGGTCTTTCAAGTCATCAACTTTCTTATCCTCACCTTCAGCACCAGGTGCTTTAGATGATTTTTCAGTTTCAGCTTTCTCGTAGTCATCACCACTTGCTTGGTCAACTTTGTTGTCACCTTTACCAAGACCAGAAGAATCAGATTGTTCATCCATTTCTTCTTTATCTTCATCAGCGTCTTCAGATTCTTCCATTTCTCTTTCCCCTTCGTCTTCATCATCACCAGCTTCTTCTTCAAGTTCTCTGATAATAGCTTCAAGGTCAAGGTCATCGTCTTCATCTTCGCCTTCTTCTTCCCTCATATCACCTTCCATTTCATCATGGTCTTCGCCTTCTTCCTCGGCTCCTTCCATTCTTTCGTCTTCGTCATCACCCATTTCTTCATCAGCGTCATGACCTGGTTCATGCTCATCATCAGCAGCTTCTGCATCCATTGCTGGTGCTTCTTCTGCATCTTCTTCTGCATCTTCCTTGTCATCCATTTCCATGTCATCTAACTCATCATCTTCTTCACGAAGTTTCTGAGATAACATAGACTGAAGAGTTGGTGTAAAAGCTTCAGTTAATGCTAACTTAGCATTTTCTAAAGCAGTCTCACGAACGGTTTTAGCGTCTGCGATAGCGTCTTTTAAGAGACTATCCATATTATTTCTCCATATATTATTATTGGAATTTATACTTATTTAGAAGTATAATAGAATTACTTAAGGTCTCACACTATATGATGTACGAATGTACCATAGTGTATTCATATGTATATAAATATACACAAAGTTAAAAAACCTTACAGGTTTATTTCATTTCTTGTAATCTTTTTCGTTCTCTTACCTTTGCCATCTTTTTTTCTAACCTTTTTCTAACAGATGGTTTGGTATAAAATCTTCTCTCTGATAATTCTATAAGTTTTTTAGAGTCTTTTATCATTTTTTTAAATCTTTTAAGTGCTAATTCAATATCTCCATTTAACACTTTGACTCCTTGACCACCTAAAGCCCAATCAGATTTCTTTTGTTTCTTTTTTCTCATTTTACAACCTTTGTTTTATAATTTAAATTTACTAATTAGGTACATCTCCATTTGTATCTTCATCATCATGTGGATTATCTTTTACATATCCATCTACATTTGTACCATCATAATCGTCTGTAGCTTCCTTTATTTCGTAGTATCTACCAAGTACTTGACCTATGTCTTCGTATGCACCTTCAAGTCTTTGCTGTAACTTAGACATTTCTTTTGCAGACTCAATAAAAGTACCTTTTGCTTCTTTAAGAGACCCTATGTTTCTTTTTACGGTAACTTCATCAAACCAATCTTCTGTTTCATTTAGTGTAAATACCTCTGCTAAACCACATACACGATTTACCGTTTCACTTATTTCTTTTAAATCTTTACCAGATTTGTAAATACTTTGTCCAAGTGAACCAAAGTTGTTAACCATCTCAATGAACTCGCTACGATGTTCTTTGTATTGTTGAGATTTCTTTTCGTTTAATAATTCTTTTAATTTAATCATAGTGTTTCTCCTTAGATATAAATATCTACTTCCTTAATTTTTTGTTAGGCATATATCGTCTAAATCCTTTACGAACTTTTCTCCATAACATCTTCATAAAAGGTCTTTCACCCTCATGTGTTCTGTTCCATTCACCAGTTTCAATTCCTCTTATAATATCTAAAGCATCATATTTTTTACTTTTTACTCCATCCATCATAATTTTTATCACTTGTTGTGATGCTTTTCCTAATACCAATGACATCTTTTTAATATCAAAATCTAAATGTTGTTTAGCCTCTGGGTTACTGAACTTAGCAGGAACTACATCAAAGTCTTCGTTTACAGAATTGGTTGGATTTAATAAGTAATCACGAGATTTATTCAAGTAATCTGCTGATAATGTAATCTTATCCATCCACCAACTTGGTAAAGAGTCTTCTGCATCCATATCTTTAAGTTTAGAATATAAATCCTTTAAATCTTCTGCAGAAGTTTTCACTTTTCTTAGTGCAGATGCGACATCAGTATGTCCATCTTCAATTATTATTTCGTCAAATTTACCCATTATTTATATATTTTTTCTAAACCAATTTTAAATTCTATAAGATGTCTCTTGTAAAGTTTCATTAACTCTATTGCCATCTTTTTTTCACCCTTACCATCAAGAGCCTTGATTTTCTTTTTGATTTCATCTTCATACTTTTTATGTTGACGAGATAACCAACCTAAATGTTGTTCTTTTCCTAACTTGTCAAGTTCTTCATTTACTTCAAGGTCTTCAAACATCATCTTTTTGTAAGTAGAATTTTTCACTTATTTTTATCCCTTTGTTGATTTTTTACATATGTTATTAATTTCATAAATGCTTGTGGTTCAACACCGAGTGCATCAACAACACCTGCTAATACTTGAGCTTGTTTCATACGATTTAATCCCGCTGATTTTAAAGAATCAGTAAATTTTTCCATATATCTTTTCACTTCTGCAGGTAGTGGTGCTGCTTCTTCAATAGGTTCACCATGTTTTGCACCTGGAGATGTTAAGAATTTATCTTGATATTCTTTTGTAATATCCCCTAATCTCATAATGTTGTTATTTTCATCTCTGAATCTAATCTCATGTAACATTTCTTTTAGTTTTTTCATCTCATTTTCCTATATTTTTTTTCCATATCTTTGTCACCACTTATATAAGTATCAAACATATCTTTCAAATCTTTTGCTTTTGGTTTATTTCTATATTTAGACTTTACCATATACTTTAAAAACTTATCTTTGTCAACCAATTTCAACAACTTATCTTCATCGTAGTACAAGTTTTCATCCAACCCATCAAAATCTTGATAAACACCTCTACCCTTTAGTTTAAGTTTTAATTTCGTAGGTTTATCGGTTGCTGATAAAGAAGATAATATTTCCGCTTTCTTTTTTGGACTTGCACTTCTATATGTCTTAGTGACATAATCATAATTCCTAATCATCATTTCTCTGGAATCTTTTTTAGAGTTACCATACTTTCTAAGAAGCTTGTAAACCTTTTTCATATCGTCTTTATTTCGTGTCCCTTTATGTTTACTAATCTTTTTGGACATTCTATCACCGAGTCCCTCGTTTAAAAGTGATTTTTTTATCTCTTCCTTTATAATTTTTTTAAGTATGTCTATTTCGCCCATGCGTTCTTTCTCCGATATAGGTCATAAAATACTGCTGCTAACTCAAATCTTATAATCTGTCTTAACAATACCAAATCCTTATCTGTAATTTCTTCGTTAATCATAGTAAGTGACTTCATATTTTTTACATATTTGACTTCTTCTCTGACAATCTGTCTTAGTTTTTCAACTTTAATTTTCATAATGAGGTAATACCCTAAATATGTGTCCAGTTGTGTACACAAAATGCTTCCTTAAATCACTTTTAAACCTTGCTGATAACATCCCTACTCTGTGATGTATCTCATTTAGTCTCTTTATCATACCCTTTAAATCTTCTTCACTAATTTTTTCTTCTTTAATTGCCTTTTTTTCAATCTCAAAAAAGTCATCTTGTATTTTTGCTAACTGAATAAGTATATCTTTACTCCCTTCCGTCATCCTCGCCTTCTTCAATGTGTTAATTGCTTTAACTGCACTTGGACATACATCATAATGCTTACTATGAAAACCAAATAATTCTACTTGTTCGTGGTCATCCCCTACAAGACCAGAGTCATCTTGTTCTTCTATTGGTTTAAATACACTATGATATGGATTTGAATGGACTTTTCCTACTTCAAATTTGTGTTTCTTAGGAATTAAATCCATCAAACTGACCATTTTTATCTCTCCGTAAGAATTTCTGTAATGATTCTGTTGATATTTGAGATAGGGTCGTTCTGATTATTGTCTACACTTTCATTCATAGGTCTTAAAAATGCACCATGTGTAGATGGATTTGATACGAAGTCAAATGCTATTAATTCAAAATCGTCTTGAACTTCGTTTACATCACCTTTTTCTTTGACACTACCAAGACCACGAGAACTAATTCCTAACTTTATTCCTGATTGAAATAGTTCTTTTAATATATTTCCAGATGGTGTTGATAAAACTTCCACTTCTCCAACTAAATCGTCTCCATCCCAACCCATATTTAACACATTATGGGAAACATTTTGTAGATTTACTACTGAAGAATCTGGATGGTCAAGTTCTCCTAATGCTCTACTCTCTTGAATGAAACTATCCATATACTTTTTTGACTCTCTCATCAAAATTTCTTTAGGATAAATACGACCATTCTGATTTTTTGCCTCGGCTCTTTGTAAAACACCCTTTACAATCAGTTTACCATTGTTGTTCGCCATTGATTCGTTAATCATTTCTGGGGAAACTTGGAATGGTATGTAATCAACTAATAAATTTTTACTCATTTTATGCTCCAAACTTTTTGTATATTTTAGGATTCCTTTTTGCTTTGGTATATCCGTACACTTTTTCTGCGTGTTTTACTTTTTTTTTGTCATCTTTCTTTTTATTCTTAGAAAATGCATAAGGTGTTTTAGGTGGCCCTTCTCCACCATCAAGATTAGCAGTTACATTTGCTTCTTTCAAATTTCGTTTAACAAGTTCTTTTACTATATATCTTAATTTATCCATTATATCTTTTTTAGTTCTTTGACTAATTCATAATGTCTAAGAAGACTTGCTACTTGTTTATCCCTAACCATTGATTTTGTTTGACTCTTTGTTGGCATTTGTTTGATAACTTCTTTTAATTTTATTAAAGTTACATCATCATCTACTTTTTTAACCAAGTTAATTATATCTTTTTTGATAGAAGAAAATTCTTTATACACATATTCAGATAAAGAATTGGTATTTGTTACATTGTAAATATATGTACTAAGTAATTTTCTTTGTTTATCATCAAGAGAAGAGTATTTATCATTAAATTTTTCTAATAGAGTTTTAATAGTTAGATAACGAACATCTTTATCTTGTTGTTCAACCAATTTTTTAATTTCAGTATCTCTATTTTTCTTCGTTTTACCAGATGTTAAGTGTTCTATGACTGTAAATCTTGAGTCAACCACCTCACTTGGTTCTACATTTTGACTATTTCTATAATATTCCATTAGTTTGTAAATACTTGCTTGGACTTTATAGTTAGTAATTCTTCCAGAAGAGAAATCTTTTAAGTCATAGTTTTCCATAACCTCTTTAATTAGATTATATTTCTCTTGTTTTACAAGTTTCTCATTTACAGAACCAACTTGTTCTAATACTAAGTCAATCAATTTATCTGCTTTCTTTTCATCATTGTACTTTTGGTTTAAAAAGCATTGATAAATTTGATATTCTTTAAAAAGTTCAGTTCCTTTTTTAAAGTATTTTTTGAGAATATTCACTGCGTGTGAATTTGTGTTATTTAGTGAGTCTGCAACAATTTGTCTCGTTAGCAACTCAAATATGAGGCCAGTGTTTTTGACCTTTGAATGTTTTTTATACTTCATACCAATTCCGTATCTACAAGTTTTTAGGTTAATTCATATATAAATATAAAGTTACTTCAGTTTCATGTCTTTATCTGACAAAATAACTTTATCTTCGTTCATTAAATCAAATTGTTCGTCACTTTTTTTAGTTATTTTTTCTTTTTCAGTTTTCTCAATTAGTATTTTTTTATCATTCGGTAATGAATCTATTATATTATTCACTATATTATTTTTATTTTCTTTTGCTAATGGTGAGTTTCCTTTGAAATTGTGTTTAATTGATGTATCAATATCAAAAGTTTTATCTAATGCTTTCTTTCCAATAGGGTCTCTTCCTCTTGGATGTCCATCCGTAGAGTATTTCGTTCCTTCTTTTGGTCTTCCACCACCTGGCCATCCACCTTCTGGCATTTCATTTTCACCTTTTCGGTGCATTGATGCTAAATCATGTGGTGTTCCAAAAGATTCTTTAGTAACGGCGGGGTCATTACCCTCTGTTTCTATTTGCTCTTTTCTAAAGTTCTGTTTAATATCATCTATAACTCTTGCTCTTTCGTCATCTACTTGGTCTTTAGTCATATTAAATATGTTTTTGTATATCCAATCTTCGGAAATTAACTTAGTTCCTTTCATGGATTCTGCTAAGTTTATCTTTTCACTCCAAAGTGCTACTTTTTCTTGTTCATAAACAATACTTGGATTAGTTAAGTTTAGTTCAAACCCTACCAAATCTTCTTTATCAAATCCTTGTGTATACAAATGGACAATTGCAATCTTAGTTAATTCAGATAAAACAATTCTTTGTATTCTTTCTATGGTTCTTGCAAAACGAACATCTTCTTGTGCTAATGTTGCCTTACCTTCAATACCTTCATCATACCCTAAAAATGCTTTTGGGATTCTAAGAGCTGCCATCATCTTGTTTCTTAAGTATTCAACATCATCAATTGCATTATATTCCATACCACTAAGTGATTCTATTTGTGTACCACTATCACCACCACGAACTGGTAAATAAAAGTCTTCCATCATATTCATCATATTAAATTTTAAATTATACTCTCCCGAATTTTGGTCAATGTATGGAGTTTTCTTCATTTTATTTATCAGAGTTTGCATATAGTTATCAACCTCTGCTGGTGGAATGTTACCAATATCAATCTTGAATATTCTCTTTTCTGGTGCTCTCATAATTCTATGAATTAACATAGCATCTTCCATAAGAGTTAATTGTTTCCAAATCTTTCTTGCTGCTTCAATCATTGATTTACCATAAGGTAAAAAGTTAGAATCAGTTAACATTCTAAAATGTGCTACTTCATAGTTCTTTAAAGTTTGGTCATTTTTATTATAAGAAGTTGCTTTGTTACCATCATCTACATTGAAAGTAACCTCATGTGGTAAATCTGGATTCACACCTTCTTCTCTTGAAACTGAATATGCTGACATTGGTTCTACACCTACAACACCATATTTTTCTGCTATATCTAATTTTAAAAAGAAGTCACCATATTTGTTCATACTACGAATCCATGGCCAGAGATTAAACTCTATATTAATAACATCATAAAAAAGATTATGTAAAACTTCACGAACTTGTTCATTATCAGAACGAATATCAAGAATGTCTCCATTCTCATTTTTCATTGTTGATTCATCTGAATAGATATCAAGAGCAGATGCTAAAATGGGGTCTTGTTCCATTGCTTCATAATCAGCAAACAACTCAAGTCTTCCTGCATTATAAACTGGGTTTTGTCTATAACCACCAACATTGTTTGGCATATGCATGCCAGCATATCTTGCGGCAAGGTAGTTAGTTGATAAATTACCACTTGATTGGATTCTGTCTGTGTCTGCTATTTTTAAACGATTACCACCAACATTTCTAACAATTATGTTGGATGAAAATAGTCTACGAAGACGACCAAATAGTGTTGTGTCTGCCATAAATTTCCTCTTAAGTTAACCTAAAATCTTGTATATATAAATAGTAAGATACATTACAAAGAACTCATTTAATTCTTATCCAGTAACCATTCAATTGACTCATCATCTTTACCGACTTTCATTTGCCAAGGATTTCTGTCTCCAAATGTATTGTTTACACTATACCCTTGACCAAAACTTGAGTTACTTCCAATACCACCAAGTGCTAATTTGGTCATTTCCATTCCCTCTTGTCGTAATCTTAGTGCTGTATCTCTTACCCACATTCCAATACAAAATGCCATTGTAAGGTCATCGTTGTATCCGTTTGCTGCTTCTGCTCTTGAACCATTCCAAATAAAAACAAATAGTTCGTCTAATAATCTTTGTGAATGTATTACTGGTGCTTTCTCTCTAAAGTAACTTTCCAGTTTTGATATAATCATTGGTCTTGTTTTTGCAGTTGTTGAAAAACCTGGTACCAGTTTATCTTTTCCTTTTAAGTCAAACCCTTGAGATAACTGCACTTGTGGGTCTACAATCGTTAAATCTTTTGATGAATAATATAAATTCTTATACATTCTATCCACTGCTGGTTGTATCGCTGCCCATCCAACATTAGCATTCTCAATAATTAATAATGCATCATTGTATTCTGTTGCTACATTTACCAACATATTACCATAGTCTTTAGTACCAACCATTCCTCTATACTCTGCTACTTGTTCCATAGACTCTACATCAATTACATGAAATGCGGAAAAATCTTTTCCATCTCCTCTTGCTACATCAGCACAAATCATGTAATCTCTTGAATAATCTGGATATCCCCAAACCCAAAAGTTTCCATCAAATCCTTTTTTCTCTATTGGTTCTTTTACATGAGTTTGTTCATACCATTGAATTATTGTACCATCAACAACCGTATTACCAGAAGTAATAAAGTCACAATCACATTCTTGTGCTGCGTGTTTAGGGCCCAGTAATTGGTCTTGTTCATCTCTCCAACTTTGTTCTCTTTCTGGATGTAAATCCCAGTGTAATTTTATTGGATTGAACTCGTTTGTTCCTTCTATAGCACCAACCCAAGTCTTATGATAAAAGTTACCAACACCATTGGGTGTAGAAAGAACTATTGCACTTCCACCAGTTGATAGTGTAGATTGTGCTGATGCCCATATTGAATCAACATCCTTAATAAATGCTGCTTCATCAAGTATCAACAATGACAATGCTTCTGAACGACCTGCATCTCCACTACTACTTACTGCTTTTATCTGAGAACCATTGGAGAACTTTAACGATAATCTATTGTCTTCAAGACACTTTCCTTTTAACCAACTTGGTAAGTTATCATGCATGACTCTTACTTTAGTAACAAGATTTTTTGCTACATCTTGTTTAGTTGCGATAACAAGAATGTTTCTGTCTTCTTGAAATAACATCATCCACAATGAATAACCAGCAGTTAGAGTTGATATTCCCATCTGTCTTGCTTTTAGGATAACATTATATCTATTATCTTTTAATTCTCGTATTGATTGTTTTTGAAACTCATATAAATGAAATGGTACTTTTCCCCTTACTGGATGTTGTATCTGACAATACTTCATCAAAAAATGTATAGGGTCAACTGCACATTTCTTATATTCTTTTTGAATTAATAGTTTTAATTTATTGTCCATCACTCAACTCTTCCCAAGTAATTTCATCACTTAGGTATTTATCAATATTAACAATCTCTTTAGTTAGAGATTCAACAATTTCGGTTGGGTCTTGCATTCCCCATCTTTCTAAGTCACCACTCTCTTGTGCAATATCTTGGTCTTTTGAAACCATATCAATATAACCTTTTAATTCTGCCTTTAAGTCTTTCACATAAGAACGCCTATAAAGTTCATCTTGTTCTTTTTCATATGCCTCCCATGTACCATCTATTTTCATTTTGGTTTCTTTTTTTGACCAACACTCTAAACACATTTTGTATCTTGACCAGTATCTGTCATCTGCTTTCTTTTTCATTATACCTTTACATTCTGGGCAAAACCAAGGCATTCTCGCCTCTTGCATTATTTTTGTTAATGGTGACTCTATGGTCTTACCATCTCTACTTTCTACTTTCTTATCGCTTTCGTAACCTACCATTACTCTCTTCTCAGGAGTTTCACCCCTAAGTATTGACTGTAAAGCCTTTTCTTCATGTTTTGTTGACATAACCTTTATTCCTCGTGATATAAACTATATTGTTTCTTTCTTTTTTTCCAAGCCATTTTAAGTGCCGTTCTGTGTTTTTCAGACTTTGGTTTACCTCTCAAAGAGTTGGAAATCTTTTCTCTCGTTTTTTGAGTTACTACTCTTCCTTTTCTTGATGTTACATTTTTCTTTCTAAACTCAGAATCTTGCCACTTTTTTTTCATCGCTTTAGATGTAGCTTCGGAAATCTTCTTTTTTGTTTCCATTGAATGTGGCATTATTATCTCCTATCTTGTATATCTAAATAGTCCCATAATTTGGTTAATAGGTGCAAAAGTTCCAGTAAATTTGTATAAATTGTTTTTAAATACAAATGTTATTCCCTCACTTGGAACAATAGCATCAAATCCACCGATACTATCTAATCTATCAAGTTGTGTTTTTAACTTATTTATTACATTGACATCGTCTGATGCATTTATTTTCTTTATCAAACTATTCAAATCTTTTACCATAATTCTTGTTGACTTTGATGGATTTGCAGATAAAAAGTTAGTCATGTTCTTCATAATCTCTGCACCCAATTCAAGAAATAATTTCTCAAATGGTTCCATGTTCTTTTTGTATAATTTAGTATGGTCTTGTTTATCAGTAGACAATACCCAATCTAAAAATTTAGGGTAGTCTTTTAATTCTTTTTTCATCTGTGGTATCTTATAACTCTTATCAAAGAATGCCCATCTCTGTACTAACTTTACCATAATATCATTTGTTATATGTGGAAAGTCTGAAGAGTTTGCTCCATTCAAAATATATTCCATCCACCATTGTTGATGATATAAAGAAACAACATCACTATCTTTCAAAGAAAACTCATTCTTTAATTTATTTACTTGACTAAAGTAATATCCTTTTCTTTTTGAGTAATCTGAAACTTTCGGAAGTTTAGTTACTGGAATATCAGATATAGTATATGTTTTTTGTACACTTTGATTTATCTGTTTTATCATTCCAGAAAGTTTATTTGCTGCACTTCTTTCATCTCCAACAACATTTCCTTTGTCATCATATTCTTTTACACCATGAAAGTATAACATTGACAATCCATATGGTATTACATTTACAGTCTTTGGATACATTACTTCAAGTGACATAAACTTAGTACCTTGTCCAAATATTTTATCTCTTTGTTTCTTATTTAGTTTACCGATTGCTTTTCCTAAATCTTTCATAGCAAAAAAGAATGCGTCTTCTATATCACCTCTACCTGCGAACATATCTTTTATTCCAGATGCAGTTAAACTATTCTTTCCTGCATTCTTTATATGTCCTTTGTTTCTTGCTGCTCTAAGTCCACCATCTTTCCATGTGACCATTATGTTTTGACCATCAGTTTTTTCTCTTACATATTCAAGTTTACCTTGTAATGCTAAATCTACTAATTCTTTCATATCTCCGAATGTCATGTCTTTGTCATCAAACGGATGTGAAAGGTGTCCATATGCTCCACCCATAAGTAATAACTCCTTGTGTGTTTTATTGTGTGGTAAATAGGGTAATAAATCTTTTACTATTCCATATCGTTCTTCTATTGTAGTAACATCTTCTTTTGGTTCTACATTTGTTTTAGATTCGTCTTCTTCTTTTTTATTAAATGCTAATAGTTCATATCCTGCTTGAGTTGCTATTCCAGATATATGTTTTTTCCAAGTGGCATATGCTTGTGTTCCCTTATAGTCTGCTCTATTAATCGGTGTTAATGCACCCGCTTTACCTGCTGGAAAGAAACTAACTGCATCAACATATACTGGGTGGTCATAAAAATCTTCCCTTCCTAATACAAAATCTACTAATTGATATCCAATTCTTTCTGCTCTTCTTTTTGCAGATGCCATAAATGTATTATGACTTGGATACATAAAGGTTGGCCCGTCATCTGTTGCAGTAAGACCTTTACTTGATTCATTCATAAATGCATCAATTAGTTTATCGTTTAAAATTCTTTTTTCTCCATCTGTCTTGTCTATCTTTTTTGGAAAGAAACTTAGTTTTCTCTCAAACTTTTTCTTTAAAACCATATCAACTCTTTTATCATACTTTCCAAAAAGAGTCTTAAACATATTCTGTCTTGTCTTATCATCTAACTCTTGACCTAAAAGTTTTCTTACTATTGTTCCAGAAATTAGTTTACCACCAATCTTTAATTGTAATGGTGATGCTACAATAACATATCCTTGATTTTCGTATGTATCAAAATCTTTTGTTCCTTTGAAACTCTGAAAGTATTTACCACCCATTAACCTACTACTATCTTTTTCTCCTACTGCTACAACTAATATTGTAGAATCTGAGTCATATTTATTTAAAATTTCTGATGGTGCATATGGATTCTTTACTTGAACTATTTGAGATGATGGTATTGAAAACATAGTAGTCATTATAACTTTTTTTTCTTTAAATCCTAATGGTGACCTACCAGTTTCAGTTTTATTTGATGTTGCTATAAAAACATTTTTCTTACCAAACTCACGAACAAGTTGAGAATATGAGTGATGATGACCTTTATGAAATGGTTGAAATCTTCCAGGGTATACAACTACTACATTGTTCTTTTTTAATTTTAATTCATCAAGTTTATTGAACGCTAATAGTTGAGTTTTCTTAGTCTCTTTACTAAGAATATCTTTAACTAAACTTTCTGTTAATACATTTAAACTCATTTTGGTTGTAAACCCCCAATCTATCTATGTAAATATACGACATTTTGCCTATATATGTCAAGTCTTTTTTTAAACTTCAAGAGCTCTTCTAAACCAACCAAAATAGAACTTCTCTAAGTCTGGTTTACGAGTCACTAAATCAGCATAATACTTAACACGATAAGCACGAACTCTGTCTAATTCTACACCATCCATAGCTGCTATAGTTTTTGGCCCCATTCCACCATCTACTTTTAGACCTGCTCCTTTAGCATTTGCTGCTCTTTGTAATATTTTGACTGCTCTTCCTCTACCTTGATTTACACACATATCAAAATAAATATGTCTTAGGTCTTCTGAAAGTGATTCTACTTTATTTCTATCCCAATAGTGTTCCTTGTAGATTTCTATTGCACCTTCTTTTGTTAAATTTTTTATGTCCACATCTGGATGTGACCTTTTTGCTACTCCAAAATTTGTTTCGCCACCTGGGTCTTTTGGGTCATTTACATAACCACCCTCGTGGTGTAATACTACTTCTATTATTTCATCAAAGTTTACTAACATAACTATTTCCTCTTCTTAAGTATTTTCTGGTGTCTAATCCAATTTTTTCCTTTTGGATTTTTTGTTGGTTTTTTTACAAACTTATCAATGTAAGTTTTTGCTAAGGAATCAAATTTCTTTTTTGCGTCATCTTCTTCTAAATGTTTTGAATTGTCAACAACAACAATATTTCCTTTAAACAATCCTTGAAATCTTCCAATATTTTTTTGACATGCGTGCCAAGAATCGGTGACTAATTTTTTTGGTAACACTCTTTTTCTTGTATTATTTCTATGTAATGCTATTTCCATAGAAGTATTTATAAAAACCATATAACAATCATATCCAATTCTTTCAAGTCTTGACTTATTATCTGCTATTTTTGCATAGTCATCACCAGTACCATCTATAATCATACCAAGTCTTCCGTTCTCGTATAGTCTCTGTCTTTCTTTTGTTAATGCTTTTGTGTAATCTCTTAATCCACTATGAACACCTTTAACTGGTTGGTCTGTCTTCTTATCAAACCCCGTTAAATCTGCAAACACTTCGTCTGGCATTGCATCCAACTCAGTTCCAAAACCAAATTTGTTTAGTGCTTTTTCAAATTCTGAATCATAGTTAACCATTTTTAAACCAGTGTATGATAGATTTATTTTCTTAGGTAAACCAAACAAACCTCTTGCTGCATATGTCTTTCCACTACCTGGTCCTCCTGCAAGAAATACTACTTTTAATATTCCCTTGTCAAAAACACCTTCGTTTAATAAATCTACTAATTTAATCATTACAAATCCCAGTTTAGTTCGTATATAAATATAAACCTAACACCTTTTACACCCCATAAATTCCACGATTAGCATTGAAGTTCTGTCGTATTTCATCATGACTAAGAGCTTCTGCATAAATTTGTATTTGACCCATATATCCATTAAAGTCATTGGATACAGCAGTTGATGATGCTACGGTAGTTTGAGTTCCACCTATTATAAATTGAGAAGATGTAGCAGTAGCAGAATAACCGGTTGAAGAAGAATTATATGTACTTGAAAGGATTCCATTTTTGTAGAACTTTGTATTTGAACTTCTATCTGCTACCACTGCTATATTTATCCATTGACCTCCGTTCCAAGTTGTTCCAGTCGTATCGGTATCATCAGAATGTAAACTTGATGCACCCATTTTTAAAAACATTTTATTGTTTGATGTATCATACCATAGATTCCAACCATCAACAGTTAGTCCCTTTCCTGCAGTAAATGGCCCTTGTTGTATCAATCCAAAATCATACCCAGTACCACCTTGATTTGAGTACCACATTTGTATTGTAAAATCAGTTGAAGTACCAAAACTAAAATCACTATCTAATGCTCTCTTTGCAAAGTCATCAGTTCCATCAAAACTCCACCACCCATTTGTACGAGTTGTTGCTCCATTTACTACGGTAACATCATTTCCCCAACCACTCAAATCTACCATAGATGAATCTGATTCACCAGTCCAACAAGCATACTTAAACGGGTCTACATAAAATTTCATTTGAGTACTTCTATATACACCAGCACCACCACCTATGAATCTTCCTGAAGTACCCGTTCTTCCAATATTAATAGCCATTATATCCCAAACGCTCCTCTTTCAGCGTTAAAGTTATATAAAAGTTCGTCTTCTGTTAACGCGGCATTGTATATTCTAAATACTGCTATACCACCTTTATATCTTTCAGTTCCACTACTTCCTGCTAACACTCTTGTTGCTCCCGCTCTTATAGTACCACCTTCAGAAAAATCACCACTATCCATTGTAGCAGTTCCTTGTGATACCATATTTACAAAAAACTCCACTTCATTAGCAGAATCATCTAACCTTATTGCTAAGTGATACCAATTATTTATTGATAATGTACTTGAAGTGATTACTGCTACATCTTCACCAGAACCATCTGTTCTAAATCCAGCTCTGATTGTATTGGTCGTATCTCCCCTTTCAAATCCTGCTGAATCATCAAAATTACCTAACATTATAATACTACCCTTTCCAGTCAAATCTGTTGGGTATACCCAAGTTTCCCAAGTCCAATTAGCATTAGGCAATCCTAACGATACATTAGGAAAATCTATTTGACTTGTTCCACTATCACCAAACTGCCAATAATAGTTGTTCCATGCTACATCTTGAGCAGTACCATCTTCGTTGTTTCCACTTATGTCTTGAATAGTAGTAGAACCATTTGCATGAGAGTTTATATCTAATGCAGTATAATGTCTATAAAGATACTCTCGTATGACATGCTCACCACCTAAAAATATTCCACCTACATTTACTGGCATTATGATGTACCTTCTATAGTTACATCAAACCTTCCTGCATCACACATAAAATTATGCCGTACTTCAGTAGCAGATAAAGCTCTATCATAAATTCTTACACATCCTATCTTTCCATTCCATTCAGCATCATTAGTATAACCAGCTCCGATTGTTAATTCATTAGAATTCCATTGACCATCTGTACTGCTATTTATGGATTCTCCGTTTATGTAAAGTACTGAAGTAGAATTATTATCTACAATTACTTGTTGGTGCCAATTTAGATACCCATTACTCCAATTTGTTTTAGCCCTGCTATTATAATTATTATCATAACCTTGATACTCTGTTAACCACCACCAACTTGAAGTGTGTTCGTGGTCTCTACCGTCCATAATATAATCAGTAGTTGTATCATCTTTCTGTCCCCAAAACTCAAGAGTATAAGAAGTATGTGTTCCCATAGAAGTATTTCTAAAATAATCATCAGTACCATCTAAGTCAAAATAATATCCGTAAGACCAAGCAGGAGAACTATTTGCAGACATCTCATTTTGTTCTCCACTTAAGTCTGTCCAATCACTACCATTAGAAAGGTCTGGTTCTTTATAGCGACTATCATACCATCCAATCAACCCATCACGAAGTGGTTGTCCTGGACCAATAAATCTACCTGAACCATTTACTGGCATTACTCGTCCTCATCACTCATCCAAGCACTTCCAGTAAGTATGTTTAGTATTTCACTATGAGCATACTCTTGTGACTTGGATGATAAAGAAGAAACTGAAGATGGTTGACTCCCCTCGTACTTTACAAAAGTCTGACTACCACTAAGATTAAGACTTAGAGTACTTACACTTGTTTCCAGTACTTGTGAAAAATCAATACTTCCAGTTTCACTTGTGTCAAATATAACCCATTTTCTATTTGAAAATCTATCACTCATCTTTTATCTCTTCTAATTTAAATTTATACTTTTTGTTATTCAAACGGTTTATTAAGAATAAATCATCTTTACCCTCTTGAATTGTCCAATCTCCTTTCGTACCATCTACTTCATTTCCAGTATCTTTGTCAATGTTAGATAACTGCATATCAGTAGTGTATATGTTGTTCCATCTTAAAGTTGAAGAACCTAAATCATATGTTGCACTTGCTGCTGGGTCTATATCACCTGCTGATGTTAGTCCTTCAATCTGCCCACTTGTATTTATTGTTAAGGCATTTGTTCCTGCACTTGGATTAGCATTTCTTGGGTCTGTTTCTGCATCAACATTTATTTTGAATTTATCAGAATCGCTATTGTCTATACCCATTGTGTATTGTCTTGTACCACTTATATCAAAGGTAAGACCAGCATCACCAGTTTCGTATTGTGATACTATTATCTGTGGATGTGTGTTAGCACCATGTGCTCTTATATGTAAAGATGCTGATGCTTTTGTTTTGTGCCATCTTGCTAAATTAGTAGCGTTAGTAGCAGTTGCCTCTGGTAAATCATCAAACTCAGTTGCTGAACTACCACTATAAATGTTTAACGGACCTGATAAATGTGATGGTGCAGATGCACCACGACCAAATAAGAAGTACATATTTTCCTGCCCATAACTACCACTCATATTATTGCTAAAAGAAAACGCTGACTGCCTCATAGGGTCTATATCATCTGCAAAAGTTGATGAGTGAGAGTTTTGCCACCCATATGTCCACATTGTAAAACCCATACTTGCGTGACCATATGTTGGAGCAGTATGACCCGATTTAATATTTATATCAGTTTTAACACGATTATGATAGGCATCCATTGAAATTGCACCAGTTGAAGTTGAATTAAAATGTTCACCAGTTTTAAAATCAATATCATTACCAAAAAATCTACTTTGATTTGAAAATGAATTTCCCATTCCCAGAGCAAATGAACCACTATATTGTCTATTTGGTTTACTAGCCGCCGACCAACCACCTGCACCCGCACCATATGCAATAGTTCCTGCAAGAACTCCTTGTCTAATTCTATATGAATCTGCAAATGGGGCTGCTCCAAACGCTGCAATTATCACATCAGCATTATTTGTTGTAGCTGTAAATGACTCTTGTTCTGCCATTATAGTTGCTATGTAACCAAATGTTTGGTCTGGTGCCCAAGGTTGGGTATTACCCGTAGCCCTTGAAGTAGGAAATCTAAATGGTGTACCTGCTACTTTTTGGTTAAATGAGTCTAATGATGCATAAGACTCTGTAACATGAAATTTTGCTTGTGGTGCATCTGTCCCGACTCCCATTGCCGTATGAGATGGAAATTTTATACCACCTTCACTAAATAAAGAACCTCTTAACTCTATAGAACCAGATACTTTTAAATCATTTTTTATATCAGCGGTAGTTGTCTCAAAGTCACCACCTTTTAATTCAAACCCATCTTCATCTACTTTCATAAATGATTTTTGGTCACTATATATCAACATACCATCTTGATTCATCATTGCAAATGGTTTAATTCTTAATCCACTTGATGCTAATGTTGATTTTAATTTACCTATACCAACATAACCAAGGATTAATGGTTGGTCTGTTTTTACTTCGGGTGCAAAAATTTGTATTTCAAATTTTAATCGTATCTCATCATATCCACTTTTAGCAGTTGAGAATTTTAGCCCCAATTCATTTCTTCCGATTTGTTTTAAAACATCAAACTTTTGTTGTGCTATTAAATTATCTGGTGTTCCACTTGTTGAACCAAGAACTGATACTACTAATTGTACAGATGATTTTGCTGCTACACCATATGCTGTTTTTTGCCATTCTTCACTAATAGCAACAACTCCACCAACAAAATGGTTACCTAACCCTTGACTTGAGAAGTCATGATAGAATGATGCTTCAGCAGTATCATCTCCACTACCACCAATCGTACCATCTAAATCCCCATTAAATCCACCGAATACTGCTTCTGGGATTGATGCACCAGAGTTAGAACCATCTCCATATAGCCAATGTTGTACTTGCCCCGATGTATTTTCAACATCAGATGCTTTTACCCATGTACTTGCATCATCAATTAAATCATCAGCTCCACCTTGTGAAAAATCAAAGTCATTGAATCCAACTGAACCAGTTAAGTCTGTTACTACTGGAAGTCCTTTTGAACCAGAACCTACAGATACAATATCTGTTGCACCATCTGTTACTCTAAGTCCACTAAATGTTGAACCAAACCCATCTGTTGCACTTGAGTTAATAATTGTCTGGTCTTTAGTTATTGCAGTTTCACTTAGTGTCCAACCTGCTATTTCATTTCTTGTTTCAGATATTTCAAATACTCTGGTACTACCATCATCTGAAAATCCTCGTATACCATATTTTTGTGTTGATGCTCCAGCAGCTCCATCAGTTAAACCTATTGATATCCTTGGACTTCCTTTTGTTCCACCAACTTCTAATTTATTTCCAAAGAAACCATAGTTTGCTGCTACTGACTCTGCATCCAATCCACCTTGTAGTTTCATGTTAGATGCAGTTACATTACCTGCTGCGTCAACAAGAAAGTTAGAAGATGAGAACTCACCACTTGCAGAAATTATTACATTAGGAACATCCTCTGTTCCACCTACCGCTAACTTATCACCAAAGAAACCAAATGTTGCCGTAATACCTTCTGCTGCTAACCCACCACTTAAGTCAATATTAGATGCAGTAACATTACCATCACCAGTGATAATAAACCCACTTGCTGATATAAACATATTAGTTCTTGTTGCATTATCACCACTTGGAGAACCACTAATAAAGAAACTTACATCATCTGGAGCCACATTAGTTGATGCTCCATCTTTGACACTTTGTAATACATCAACTGATATTGAGTCTGTATCAAATCCTGCGAATGTTGCGTTACCAAATAATCCAACTACTCCATCATCTCCTATACTTAGTCCAGATGCAGTTGTTGATACCGTTCTTGCAGTATTTAAATCTGATTGAGTAGTTGAATCAACCATTACAAATCTACCATTAGCGGTAGAACTAAATGAAGAACCTGGTCCTCCAGTATTACCTACTGCTCCTTGTCCACCACTTCCACCAGTTGTACCTTCACCACCAGTTTGACCAACTTGACCAGTCTGACCAACTCCACCAGTTTGACCAACTTGACCAGTTTGACCGACTCCACCACTTCCACCAGTTGTACCTTCACCACCAGTACCACCAGTTTGACCAACACCACCAGTTTGACCAACTTGACCAGTTTGACCAACTTGACCAGTTTGACCGACTCCACCACTTCCACCAGTTGTACCTACACCACCAGTTCCACCAGTCTGACCAACTCCACCAGTTGTACCTACACCACCAGTTTGACCAGTCTGACCAACTCCACCAGTTGTACCTACACCACCAGTTCCACCAGTCTGACCAACTCCACCAGTTGTTCCAACACCACCAGTACCACCAGTTTGACCAACTTGACCAGTAACACCAACTCCACCAGTACCACCAGTTTGACCAACTTGACCAGTAACACCAACTCCACCAGTTACACCAACTCCACCAGTTTGACCTACACCACCAGTTTGACCAACACCACCAGTACCACCAGTTTTACCGACACCACCAGTTTGACCAACTTGACCAGTAACACCGACACCACCAGTAACACCAACTCCACCAGTACCACCAGTCTTACCAACACCACCAGTATTTCCAACTCCACCAGTAACACCAACTCCACCAGTAACACCGACTCCACCAGTACCACCAGTTTTACCAACTCCACCAGTCTTACCGACTCCACCAGTAACACCGACACCACCAGTTACACCAACTCCACCAGTTTGACCGACTTGACCAGTTTGACCAACTCCACCAGTAACACCAACACCACCAGTACCACCAGTTTTACCAACACCACCAGTATTACCAACTCCACCAGTAACACCAACTCCACCAGTAACACCAACTCCACCAGTACCACCAGTTTTACCGACTCCCCCAGTCTTACCGACTCCACCAGTTACACCAACTCCACCAGTTACACCAACTCCTCCAGTTTGACCGACTTGACCAGTTTGACCAACTCCACCAGTTACACCGACACCACCAGTTACACCTACACCACCCGTACCACCAGTCTTACCTACTCCACCAGTAACACCTACACCACCAGTTACTCCGACTTGACCAGTTTGACCAACACCACCAGTTACACCGACACCACCAGTTACACCAACTCCACCAGTACCACCAGTTTTGCCAACACCACCAGTATTTCCAACTCCACCAGTAACACCGACACCACCAGTTTGACCTTGTTGACCAGTAACACCGACTCCACCAGTAACACCGACACCACCAGTACCACCAGTTTTACCAACTCCACCAGTATTACCAACTCCACCAGTTACACCAACTCCACCAGTAACACCGACACCACCAGTAACACCTACACCACCAGTACCACCAGTTTTACCGACTCCACCAGTATTACCAACTCCACCAGTAGTTCCACTTGAACCACTTGTTCCACTCGTTCCACTTGTACCATCATCACCATCTGCACCACTCGCTCCTTCAGATTCACCAGTAGTTACCGAGGTAACTGCTGATAAAGTTTGTGCTGTTATTTGGTCTGCTTCTATTTTTGCACCCGATAACTCCAATCCATCTCTTGTTAGTTTTAAAAAGTTATTTGGTGATGCGTATATTAAAATACCTTCTGGTATAACTTCAATTCTTGCTTCGTTTACACTTAATTTTGCATCATCATATTGTATTTCTGTGTAAGTGGTATTTGCACCAAGTGTTTGGTCTCGTGTTAACGAACCACTAACAACAAACAATAACTTGGAAGTCTTCTTAGGAATTGCTGCGGTTACACTTACTTTCGTATCACTTGTACCTGGTTTAAATGTCTTTCCTGGTAAACTACTAAAGTCACTATCCGCTGCTGGAGCAAACTTAACATAAGAAGACGATGGGCTTGCTAAAGAACCAGTTAAGTAGAACAAGGAAATAAATTGGTCTGACATACTTCTTGTTGTTCCTGCACCTGCCAATGAGTGAGATAATTTACTCTGTATAGATGCGAATACCGTTTTACCCTCATCTACATTAACGGATACTTCTTGATGAAGAGAATATGATAATGGTTTCATCTGAGCAAAATCAGATTCTTCTACAAAGATATCAAATGTATTACTATTTTTGAAAGCACCATTTGTACTATAGTTACTTCTGTTAGTCAATGACGATGATACTGGAGTTCCTATCGGATTGTCTGCTGGTGAACCATCACCAACCGAACCACTATGAAATACCCAATTATTTGGTATACTTCCTACATTCTGACCACCTCTTGGTTCTGCTCCAGCGTTATTTGTTGTTCCAGTTTCAAAACTTTGATTACTTACTTCATTGTCTCCACCACTCGTATCTGTAAAAGAACCAGATGCAATCATTACGGTTTCTCTACCAAACTCATTGTCAATAGTCAACCCTGGAAGTGCTGAACTTAATTCAACTTGACCATTAGATATACTGGAGGTTGTCATCGTCCAACCTGCTATTTCATTACCATCTTCTCCAAGTTTAAATACTTCAGTTACACCCGATGAACCAGAGTTACCAGTAAAACCTGCTATTCCAAATTTAGCATTACCATCAGCATCTTCATGGTCTAATAATTGACCTATTTTGATTCTTGGAGCATCTCTTGCTCCACCAATTTCTAATTTTGTTCCAAAGAAACCAAAGTTAGATACAACGGTTTCTGATTCTAAACCACCTTGAAGTTTCATATTTGAAGCAGTTACATTTCCTACTGCATCAACAAAAAATCCAGATGAAGATATAATTCCACTACCACTAATTAATACATTTGGACTTCCCTTTGTACCACCAACTTCTAATGAGTCTCCAAAAAATCCAAAGTTAGATACAACTGATTCTGCTTCTAACTCATTTTGAAGTTTCATATTTGAAGCAGTTACATTACCAAGTTCATCTATAAAAAAGTTAGATGAAGAAACAACTCCACTACCACTAATCAATACATTCGGATTATTTCTTGTACCACCTACTTCAAGACTATCACCAAAGAAACCAAAGTTAGATACAATAGATTCTGCTGATAATTCGTTTTGTAGTTTCATATTTGATGCAGTTACATTACCATCTGTATCAACGAAGAATCCAGAAGAAGATATGATACCACTACCACTTATCAACACATTTGGACTTCCTTGTGTACCACCAACTTCTAAAGCACTTCCAAAGAATCCAAAATTAGATACTACATTTTCAGACTCTAATGTGTTTGCCAATTTCATGTTTGAAGCGGTAACATTACCAAGAGAATCTACAAAAAATCCAGAAGATGATATTTCACCACTTGCTGATATAATAACATTAGGAACATCTTGAGTTCCACCCACACTCATTCTGTCTGAAAAGAAACCAAAGGTTGCTGCTAATCCACCACTTAAATCTATATTTGACGCTGTAACATTACCATCAGCAGTAACAACAAATCCACTTGCTGAAATAAACATATTACTTCTGTCTGAGTTATTACCACTTGGTGAACCACTAATAAAAAAACTTATATCGTTTGGGTGTAAAGTATCCGTATCAGCAGAAGATTTCACACTTCTAAGTACATCTACAGAAATAGAATCTGTGTCAAAACCTGCGAAAGATGCACTTCCAAATAATCCTACTACACCAGTAGATGTATCCATTGATAGTCCAGATTCAGTACCATTTATTGCAAATTGGTCATCTACATTACTTGCATCTGAATCATCTGCCATGATAAATCTACCATCCGTACCATCAAATGACGCTCCTGGTTCACCTGCTTGTCCAGTTTGACCAACTCCACCAGTATTACCAACACCACCAGTATTACCTACTTGACCAGTTTGACCGACTCCACCAGTATTACCCGCTCCACCAGTATTACCAACTCCACCAGTCCCACCAGTTTTACCAACTCCACCAGTATTACCTGCTCCACCAGTATTACCTACTTGACCAGTTTGACCAACTCCACCAGTCTGTCCTACTTGACCAGTCTGACCTGCTGCACCCGTATTTCCAACTCCACCAGTTTTACCGACACCACCAGTATTACCCGCTCCACCAGTATTACCAGTATCACCAGTACCACCAGTACCACCAGTTTTACCGACACCACCAGTATTACCCGCTCCACCAGTATTACCTACTTGACCAGTTTGACCGACTCCACCAGTCTGTCCTACCGCACCAGTATTACCAACTCCACCAGTATTACCTACTTGACCAGTTTGACCAACTCCACCAGTATTTCCAACACCACCAGTATTTCCAACATCACCAGTATTACCAACACCACCAGTTTTACCGACACCACCAGTATTACCAGTATCACCAGTACCACCAGTACCACCAGTACCACCAGTATCACCGACACCACCAGTACCACCAGTTTGACCTACTTGACCAGTTTGACCAACACCACCAGTTATACCGACACCACCAGTTACACCAACTCCACCAGTTTTACCAACACCACCAGTAACACCTACACCACCAGTACCACCAGTTTTACCAACACCACCAGTTCCACCAGTTTGACCGACTTGACCAGTTTGACCTACTCCACCAGTATTACCAACATCACCAGTATTACCAACACCTCCAGTTTTACCGACACCACCAGTTTTACCAACACCACCAGTATTACCGACTTGTCCAGTCTGACCAACTCCACCAGTTTGACCAACACCACCAGTTACTCCGACACCACCAGTACCACCAGTACCACCAGTTTTACCAACACCACCAGTAACACCTACACCACCAGTTCCACCAGTTTGACCTACTTGACCAGTTTGACCAACTCCACCAGTCTGTCCTGCCGCTCCAGTATTACCTACACCACCCGTTTGACCAACTTGACCAGTTTGACCTGCCGCTCCAGTATTTCCTACTCCACCAGTATTACCTACTTGGCCAGTTTGACCAACTCCACCAGTATTACCTGCTGCTCCTGTATTACCTACACCACCAGTTTTACCTACACCACCAGTTTGACCTGCTCCACCAGTATTACCTACTTGTCCAGTCTGTCCAACTCCACCAGTTTGACCTACACCACCCGTAGTTCCACTTGAACCACTCGTACCACTTGTACCACTCGTACCATCTTCACCATCTTCACCATCTTCACCATCCGCCGCTCCTGCTATTGTTGCTACATTAGTATCACCTTTTGTATCAAGATTACCTTGAGCAGTTATATCACCTGCTTCTAACGCATTAACTTGTAAATCTTCTGCTTTTATAGTTAGACCAGTTGAATCAAGTTTTACATATGAATCTGGATTTGAATAGATTAATATACCATCTGGTGTAACTTCAACTTTCCTTGATTCTTCTGTTATAACAAAATCATCAAAAAATAATTCTGTTCTTGGTGTTGACCCAGTACTTGCGGTTATATCTCTTCCAATACTACCACTTATTTGTAATACTACACCTTGTATATCTTCTGCTAATGGTGCTGAAAAGTATTTTTTACCATACCCTTCACCAATACCAAAAGATTCCCAATAACCACCTGGTCCAATTTCTGCATAATCATCTGCAGATGTTGCTACACCTTTTGCTTTTGGATATAATAATTTATTTTCATCAAATGCTTGAATAGAACCAGAATTATCAAGTGAATACATTCTCCAATATGTATCAACACCTGCTCTACCACCTGCTGCATAAAAAGAAACATAGATAGAGTTTCCACCTGAAAAACTTCCAGTAGCTATCTGTTCTATGAAGAAACTACCAGTTTGGTAAGTCTCTGTTCCAGAAGGTGTTTTTCTGAACGGGTCTAATCTTGGGTCTGATGGAAATCCAGTGACCTTTCCGAATTTTGCTCTTAACTCTTTAAACCGTTTTGCCATTATGTTGATACCCCTGGAGGATTAACTACTACGATTGCATTATCACCATCAACTGCTATAAAAGAAGCACTTGGATAAGTAGTATTTGATTCTATTTTTATTGCACCTGCTGACCCAGTAAAATTCATTGTCCATCCACTAATTTGATTACTACTACTAAGTATCATCCCACCCCCACTTTGACTACTATTAAATGTTGCTATTTCAAAACTACCATTAAATGAAGATGTTGTTGCTGACCCAGTAACCTCTTGTAGACTTCTTGAACCTACATAAACAACTTCTCTTCCCGTTGAATTAACAACACGAAGACCACTTTCAGCAGAATTTAATTCCACTCCATTTTTTGCTATTTTATCAGATTCTACTGACCACCCTGCAATATCTCCTGCTGTAGCAGTAATAGTACCTTGCATTGTGACATCACCATTAGCATCTAAATGAAAGTTTGAAGAACTTATTTCTATGTTACCAAGTGCACCACTAACAAATTGATTGTTAGAACCTAAAAAGAAAGATGGAGTTTTTACATCAAATACACCCGTATCTGTTCTGAAGACCATAGACCCACTTATTCCATCGTTTAATTCAAAACCGACACCATCATAGTTATCTCCACTATTAGGCAATACAGAACCACTATAAAACATAAATCCTGGTCTACCACTTCCTGCTGATGCACTAATAAATCCTTCATAACCAACCGAACGCATAAATGCTGAATTTATTCCTGCCATTTCCATACCAGAACCAGTTGAATTTCCAATAAATACAGAACCAGTAACTAAGTTTGAACCACCACCAATAAATGTATTACCACCTGCAAAATCATTGTCTAATTTTTGAAAACTTGCCGATGCTTCGTTATTGTCATTATCATAAAATTTAAATTCAAAGTCCAACACATCGTCTTGTGCTTCAGTTGGTATTGGAATGTATAATGTTGTTGTAGCTGGATTAAAACCAGACTCTTTTACTGAACGAATACTTATATCGGAAAATCTCCACAAACCTTTCTTTACATGAAATAATATTTTTCCATTTCCAGTTTCACTTGTAGTAAAATCTATATCTGACCTTCCTAAATATTTAGAACCACTACTTTCAAGAGTAGAAATTTTTAAACCATATGGTTCTTCATATGCTGAAGACGAAAAGAAACTTGAACCAGTTAAATATACATCTACAATATTTCCATTATCAACACTATTAGGGTCATCATCAACAAAAGATTTAAAAGTTATCTCATAATCACCATTTGTAGCAAAATTAATATCACTCTGTGGTGTAAAAGTAACACTACCACTATGATTTCTAATTGAACCAGAAAGAAATACTGAATTATTTAAGTTTGATGTTTCACGAGATGCGGTAAATTCATTTATCGCAGTATTAGAAGACGATACAATCCAATTATCATCTATTATAGCTTGACTAAAAAATTCTCCAATTGGTTCTTTTAAATCAATGGAATTTTCATTTATTAACAACTCACTTGCTTCTAATACGGTTTCATCTACTAATTCAAAACCACCAACAGAACCTTGTGAAGTCATAAAAGTTTTTATATGATGGATGTCTCCAGAGAATGTATTTAAATCATTGAGTTTTATTTTTGCAAAAGACCTTAAGTTTTGTGTCTGTGTAAATGTAGGTTTCTTTCTAAATGATATTGAAAAATCACTCGCATCAAATGCGAAGTGTCCACTATCTTTAAATTTATCATCAAATTCTTTATCAAATGGTGATTTATCTCTTCCAGTTTTACTAAATTCTGATTTTATACTAAATGGATTACTAACAAGTACCCTTGAATCATTTATTATATCTTTAATTTGAGCAAAGTAAGGAACTTCTGCACTATCAATAACAAATGCATCTGGTCCGTTTCCAAAAGTCTGTGGAAATGTCTTTTTATTAAATGTAGGATTTGTTAATGCACTAAAGGTTACTGCTGAATTTATCATTTCATTTTCAAATTTAAATCCACCATTACTAACAAGATAAAAATTACCTTCACCAGCAGTCTCAAGACTTAATTTAAATACGGCATTGTTTGATGTTCCAGTTGTAGTCACACTACTACCAGATGGTACTACTCTTTCAAGATATGGTTTTACTATCTCCTCTACTTGTATTGATGGGTCTCTTTCAAAAAGAATTGGAAAGTTATTCTTCTTAAATGGCTCTACATTAAGTGTTCTTTGCCATCTAACATTAAATGTACCTACCCAATCTACTGGTACTTGAGTTCCATCTATAAAACTTTGTGCTTCACCCAATATTGTAACGGTTGCTATACCAGGTGGTATATTATCATAGACATATATAGAGATAATTCTTCTATCAGACTCATCTACAAATTCTGGATACTCAGTATAGATTACTTGACCAGATTCATCAAGTATTTCTACTCGTATCTCCGATTCGGGGCGTAGTAATCCCGCTGCTGCTGACAATTTAAAGAACGATTTTCCACCAGGTATAGTTTCTGGAAATTCAGTTACTTGAAAGTAATCAGAGTTTGGGTTTGAATCTTCTATGAGGACATCAAACTCTTGAAGTCCTTGGTATTCATTTTCTTTTATAATCAACAATATCTCCAGTAATATAACTATAAATATCTACCTAACTAAATACTTATTATAAAATAACTACATTATGTGTAAGGAGTGTGTATGAAGAAACGAATAAATATAACTATCCCCGATGACATTTGGACATGGGCGTCACAATATTCTAAAATGAATTATACAAGTTTATCTGGTTTGATTACAAGTCTTCTTGTTGAAAAGAAAAATGACTATAAACCAGTATCAAAGAATGTTCTTAGGTCTAACTCTCGTAAGTAACTTTGCTAAATGAATTTACTTTGTTTATATTAATAAGAGTATCCATTATATCTCTCATTGAATCAAGGTGTGATATAATTAATATGAAATCAAAGGTTGATTTTAAGTAATCAAATAACATAAACATGGAGTTTAGATTATCAGAATCTAAGTTACCAAATCCCTCGTCTATAGCAAGAAAATTAGGTCTTGGTAAGTTTGAAATACCAATTAAAGAAGTTCTTATTGCAAGTGAAGAAACAAACTTTTCCATACCACTTGTCATTTCAAGAGGCCATCTACCATTTTCATAGTCAATAAATGTATTTATATTTTTACCATCAACTTCAAACTTTAAATTAAATTCTACTATCTGTGATAGGATACTATTGACTTCATTTTCCAATACTGGTAGAACACTTGATATTAATTCATATGGAACACCATTTCTTTTAACTGCTTCCATGTAATACTCGTATGCAGAATAGTCATCTTGTAAGTCTTGTAACCTTTCAATAGAATCTTTTATCGTTTGTATCTTATTTTCACATACTGCTACACTTGTCTTAATCGTAGTTAACTCTTCTTGACATCTATTTAGTCTTCTATTCTCGGCATCAAGACCATACTCCAACACTTTTACTTGTGCTCTTATATCTTGGTTCTTTCTTATTTGTTCGGAGTTTTTACGATAGATTTCTATTTTCTTCTCAACTTCTTCTATCTCATCAACTAATTTTTCAAATGAATAGTTCTTTTTATCTAAGTCAAATATTAAAACTTCTAATTGTTGGGTTTCATGTGTATATGTTTCAGATAGTTCGTCTAACTCTTTAGACTCTAATATAACTTTTTCTAAGTTAGCCATCTCTTCTGACATATCTATCTTTTGTTTCTCAAAAGAGTCTTTATGTTCTTCTTCTTTGTCAATTTCTTCATCAATCTCTACACCTTTTATGTATAAAGGATTACTAACACAAGAATCACAATCTAAGTTTGGATTCCATTTATTTAAATCCTCTTTACTATCAAATAGATTGTTTAACTTTACATCAGTAATATTTATATTATTATTTATATCAGTTATGCTGCTTTGTAAAAACCCATATCTTTCCAGAGAGTTGTTTATTTTTTCTGCATCAAATGTGTTTATTTTTGTTTGTATATCCGATACTTTTTTCTGTATAGTTTCTTTACTTTCTACCATAGAGTGTAACTCTAAACTAATTGAATCTTGACTATTTACTAAAAGTCGTTTTTTATCTGTCAACTCATCAAAGGAAACCCCATCTATTGGAACCTTAACTATCTTTTTAGATATCTTTTTTATTTCACTTAGATACCCATCTCTTTGTTTTTTATAACCACGAACTTCTTTATCTTTATCTTTATCAAGTTTATTTAATTCTTTTAATTCTTTGTTTAAATCAACTATTGAAGATGAGAAGTCTTGTTTCTCTAAATCTCTTATTACAGACGACACTTCGTTTGACTCTTCATTAGATAATTTCCATAATTCATCAAACAATCCAATATCTAAAAATTGTGCTAATGTGTCTTTCTTTTCTGCTTGACTTTTATCAATAAATCCAGTATTGTTGTTTTGTAAAGACATAGCAGTTAAGATAAAGTCTTCATAAGAACCAATGTAAGAACATATACTTTTATTTGTTTCTCGTCTTTGTTCTCCGTTTAGGTTTTTTACTTTTCCTCCAATCTCACTCCAAAAATCAACATCAACCTTTACTTGACCTTTCTTGTTCTTTTTTGCTCTTCTCTCAATAAAGTAATCAACACCATCTATTTCAAAATTAAACTTACATTTAAATGTAGTTTTATCAGTATTCATTATGTTTACTGCTTTAAATGTTCTTGCACATTTGTCAAAAACACAATATGTTAAAGCATCTAACAATGAAGACTTACCACTTGCGTTACTTGCAAATAAACCCATACTACCAATCATGTTAGAAAAATCAACTACATTATCTTCTCCATAACTGAACATATTATTAAATTCAAACTTCTTTGGTTTCCAACTTATATTCCTACCAACCTCAACATTAGGTAGTTTTAGATTTAATTCTTCGTTTATCTTACAAACTCTTCTTAAAGTATCATCATCTAACACATTAAACTTTTGTTCTAAGTAATCAACAATTAGTTTATTCTGATATATTGTATCTCTTATGTTACCAAGGTTTATTTTAGATAGAGTTGAGTTTTGTCCTATCTGACTAAGTTTGTCTGTTCTTATTACACCAAATTCTTTTATTTTTGCTTTTTGTTTTATAACTGCTATTAGTTTTTTAATATCTGCCGTACTTGTTTTTTCAAACTTAACCCTAAGTCTTGGATATTTTGGTAAATCATCTAATGGTGGTATATGTCCATTTACAACATTCATAGTATAGTAACCATAATCATTAGGTACATTAACAAATTTAGATTTTCTCTTCTCTACATCCCATACTAAAAATCCTTTACCAAAATCTTCTCCATGATTTTGTTGTATCAATGAACCTGGATATGCAATAGTCTTTTCATCGTTAAGGTATTGTCTTTTATGTATGTCTCCTAATAACACCATATCAAATCCATCAAATATATCCTTATCAATATCTGAATTAGGTAGTATGAAACCAAAGTCTGTCTGTGAACCAAATACTGACCCATGATACAATGCTATTTTTGTTTTAGAATCATATTCACTTGCTTTTACATACGAGTCTGCTTCTTCAAAAACACTCATCACACTAAAACCAACATCTCCAATTTGATATACTCCAGAATCTTTTATGTAATGAATATTTGGATTGTCTAACGCTTTTATAATTGGACTTAGAGCATCTAATCTATGTTTATTGTTTAGATTACAATCGTGATTTCCTGGTAAAACAAGAAGAGGACATAGATTTGCTAATTCTGTAAAAAACTCAGAGGTTAGGTCTATCAACTCTGGAGACATATCTAATTTAGCATGAACTATATCTCCACCTAAATATATTACAGAATTTTCTTTATTCTTATCTATTTCTTTGTATACTTTTTCAAAGACACTTCTATATTCTTTATGTCTCTTGACATTTCTAATATGTATGTCTGATAGGTGATATATTCTGTCTACTTTTTCTATTGGTAATTTTATCATATTGAGAATTTTAGTTTAACAAGACTTGATAAGTCAAGTTGGTTTGTGTTTCTTACTAAGTTATAAAAATCATTTCTACCCATATCATTTGGGTCTTTTTCTTCTAATGGAACAACTACTACTTCTACCCCCTCGTTCATTAAGTATTCAGCAGTTTGTAATGTGTTTTTTATTGCATCGGGGTCTAACGCTAAATTTATTTTTTTTACACCTTTTTGTAATATCATCTTTTTTAAGTTATTCATTATAACTTTACCATATAAAGGAATACAATTTCTACGAACCGTAATAGCGTCAAAAGCACCCTCTACTATTGTTATCGGTATTTTCCAATTTATCATATTTTCAAATCCGATTATATCTTTTGTTACTGGTGGATTTTTATGTTTCATATATGAGTCTTTATAATAACTTCTACCAGTAAAAAAGTTTAATGTACCATATAAGTCATATGATGGTATAATTATCATCCCACCATAATCTCCATTCTCACAATACCCAATGTTATATCTACGAATATCTATTATATCAATGGTTCTTCCTTTTAAATAATGTAAAGCATTCTTATATTCTGGTGTATTAGATAATTTCCACAATGGTTTAAATTCATTGGGAAGTTGTACAACATCTTTTTTCTGTGTATATGATTTTTTTCCAATATAGTCATTCTTAAACTCATCAAGTTTTTTCATTTTATCGTTACTAACATTTAGTAAACGAAATAGAGAAAATACACTACCACCTTTTTTATCACATACCCAACATCTCCACTTTTGTGATAGTATGTTTACTTGAAGTTTTTTCTTGTAATGGTTACAGAAAGGACAATAAAATGCGTGTTCTCCTTTCTTAAGAATCTTGGAAATACCCATTACAGATTCTAAAAGATTAATTAATTGCAATCAGTTACCTTTTAATATTTCTATAAATTTATCAAATTCTAATGAGATATAAGTTTTAGACCTATTTCTTTTAAATACTACACATGGTGTATGGTCACCACAATTCTCTTCTGCTTGTTCGTGTGATTTCCATATATTAAGTGATTCTTGATTTTTACACTCAATACTTAATGGTATCAACCTTCTTGCTGCTGGTGACATATGTATATCTTCTCCAGACTCTCCCATTACTGCTGTTTTGATATCATCGGGTTCAAGTTCTTCAAAGTTTTCTAATAAAACTTCTCTAACCTTGTTTTGTAATACACGACCTTTTGCTTTTCTTGAACGACTTAGCATAAAATAAACCTTTTCCTAATATATATATATATCAACTAAATTCTTCAAAGATTAAATTTATTTTTTATCCTTTTAAATTCGTATTTTGCCCACCTTTCGGCTCTCTCTTCCCATTTATTATTATCATGTGGGTCTAATCCTTTGTATGTAGCCATTGTTCCTGCTTGAGTGTATTTTTTCATAAACTTCTTTACACCAAGTTGTCTTGCATCAAGAGCATGTTTAATTTCATGTAAAATAGTTATAAGAAATTCTTTTACACTTGGATATGACCTTCTAAGATATATTGTATCTGTTTCTGGGACATACTCTGCTAATGTACTTCCTGTAGCAAATTTAACTTTTGATTTTAAATTATATGCTTTTACTATCTCAGTTGAGATATCTAAGTAATCTATTCTTTCTTGTAGTAGAGATTCAGTTAGTTTATCTATCTCAATGTATCCTTCACTTTCTTCATAACTATAGTCATAATCTTCAGTTGCTCCCAAATCAGTAACTTTATAGTTTGCTGTATATTGTTCTCCACCACCCTTTGTACCAAATATATCATCTGCTACTGGAAAATCTACTTGTTTATATCCACCATTGTCAAACCATAATTCTGGTTTTCCAGTTAAAGTACCAAGTTCTCGTTTTTCTCCTTTTCTAATAAACATCGTATCTGGTTCCCCAGCATCCGCTGAAAATCCACCACCAACTGAAGTACTTTCTTTGATTTTGTTTAGTATCCTAAACTTAGATGCCGATTTTCCGTTTATTTCTAAATCTCCTTTATCATTCATCTGTATAGTTTTAATTACTACTTTCTTATTTTTAAATTTTCCCATTAAAACGGTATCACCAATTTCAAGTGGTAACTCAAATCCCTCAACTTGTATAGAATCGTTTATTCCTCTACCACCTTTATCCATAGTTGTTGCGAACTTTTTTAGTTTTGGAAACGCTCTAAACTGACTTAATTTTTTTTGTTTAGTCCACTTCATCTTATCAAAAACTTTCATTCTCATATGTTGTTTTACGATATAGTAAATATCCAACACATTTCCACCTTGTGATTTTATCCATTTTTTGTACTTTAGTACGAGTTTAGCAGAAACATGCTCATGTCCATGATGTGTCCAAAAACCTTTCTTTGGATGTATTTTTGCCGTTGAATCTTTACCTATATCGTGGAATAATGCAGCAAGTGCGAAGTCTATATCACCAGTTCTTAGTGCTCTATTTGTAACTGCTATAGTATGTTTTAAAACATTACCTTCTGGATGAGCATCTCTTCGTTGGTCATAGTTCTTAAGATTATAAACCCTCTTCTTTAAATCAATAGGAAGAGCGTTATAAATATCTTTAAATTTCTTTGGTTTCTTACGGACTGCTATCTCTTTTATTTTTTTCTTTGTGTCGGTTTTTGTAAAGGGGCCTCTTCGTAATGTTGAAAATTTTACGGGTGTCTCAATACCGAATAATTTCTTTGGTGCTAAAATTCTCAATGTAATCATCTTTCTACTATTATCAACACCCAATGTTTCAAATTCTATTTCTTTATATTTCTTACCCTTCATAGTAAGATTAT
>Ga0315315_10000257_pt1 | contig 42336 bp, 32 predicted proteins | sample M140m3416metaG_FD_203699 | JGI IMG/M metagenome (GOLD analysis project Ga0315315, IMG submission 203699) | Ammonia-oxidizing marine archaeal communities from Monterey Bay, California, United States - M1 40m 3416 | ecosystem: Environmental > Aquatic > Marine > Intertidal zone | place: USA...
ATAGTGGTTCCTGGTGGAGCTTGATGCCACGAGTCGATGGCTTCTTTCGTTTTTGCATTTGTTGTTACTGAGTAGCCTTTGGAGAGAAGTTTTAATGGGCTGTTGGCCTCAAGCAGAGCTGCCAATGAAGTCAATTGATCCTTCGATTGTTTTAATTTTTGAGATCCCTGACGTTGCAGCCGCAGTGCTTTTTCTAGGAGATGTTGACGTGCGGCATTAATATTGTGATGAGGGAAGGCTAATGGTCGTGCAGTTGCAATTCGATTCAGGCGATGACGCGTTGATGTGACACGTTGAATCAATTCTTTATTCAATCTTTTTCCAGAAAGCCACATGTGGTCGAGTATTTGTTGGCGTTCAACCGCAATGTGGATAGCAGCGTCGGTCGGCGTTAAGCCACGCATGTCCGCGACAAGGTCAACGAGAGAAATATCAATTTCGTGACCAATTCCTGAAATGATTGGGATTTTGCTTTCAGCGACTGCCCGCACAAGTATTTCTTCATTAAAAGACCAGAGGTCTTCAAGGCTTCCTCCGCCACGGACAATTGCAACGACATCTAGCGGAGGCGTTAATTGTCCTGCCTTCAAGAGGCTCGAAGCCAATTCCTCTGCCGCGCCCGCTCCTTGCACACGAGATGGGAACAGTACGACATCAGCAATTGGCCAGCGGCTTACGAGCGTTTTTAAAAAGTCTGAAACCGCGGCACCGGACCTGCTTGTGATAAGACCAATTCGACGTGGGTACCGTGGTAGATTTTGTTTTCTTTCAAGGGAAAACAGCCCTTCGTCCTCAAGGCGCGCGTGTAATTCACGGAGTTTTGTTTCAAGAGTGCCCGTTCCGAGAGCGTGACAACGATCGATAGTGAGCTGGTAGCTTCCCCTTGGGGGGTAAACTTCTATGCGTCCGTGGCAGACTACTTCCATGCCGTCAGTTGGTTCGATAGCCAGTGAGCCTCGAGTTCCTCGCCAGATAACACTGCGGAGCAGTGCTGTTTCATCTTTTAGACCTAAGTAAATATGGCCAGAGCCTGCAGTCACGAGATTGGTGACTTCACCCGTGATCCATACATCGGTAAACCGTGATTCGAGATGATCCTTGACGCGAGCGGTGACCTGAGACACGCTCAAGGCATCTTCAGCAAGATCTTTAGATTTTTTTTTTGTGTCACTCTTCATTCCTCATATCATACCAATCTGCGATACTGTCGCTCGATTCGGCTCACCTTTAACGAGTTTACTATGACATCTCAGCCTGCATCTCAGCCTGCATCTCAGGGAACTACTCCTAAGTTTGCTCTGCTAATCGTTTTTTTAACGGTTTTTATCGATCTTCTAGGCTTTGGCATCGTTTTGCCCGTCATGCCGAGGCAGGCGGAGCCGTATCTCAGTGCGCTGAACGTATCAGAGGTCGCAGCAGGGGGAATTATCGGTGTTTTGTTTTCAGTGTTCTCGCTAATGCAATTCATTTTCAGTCCAATTTGGGGGCGACTCTCTGACCGATACGGAAGAAAGCCTCTTTTAATTTTAAGCCTCCTAGGGTCAGTGGTCTTTTATGCCCTGTATGGTTATGCCGTGTCCTTACCATTTGAACAATCACAACTTGCCCTGAGCCTGATGTTGCTGTCACGAGTCGGAGCAGGAATTGCTGGGGCAAGTGTAGGAACTGCGGCCGCAGTGATTGCGGACTGCACGACACCAGAGCGACGAGCCCGAGGGATGGCATTAATCGGCATTGCATTTGGTGCAGGATTTACACTGGGTCCACTTATTGCTTTTTTCGGGCTCACTCTTTTTAATGAGCGACCTTGGGGAGTCGGAGCGATTGCATCACTTCTCTCTCTTGTAGCACTCCTTTTAGCAGTGTTTGCTTTTCGAGAAACGAGAGTGCCGGGCAGAAATGCAGCGAAAGAATTTTTCAGTATTAGTCGAACGCTATCAGTTCTTCGAATGCCAGCAGTTGGTGGTCTTATTCTTATTTATTTTTTAGCAATCTTTTCATTTGCAAATTTTGAGGCCACGCTTGCACGGTTTACCCGAGCAGCATTTGGTATGAACGATGACGACAATTTCCTCGTATTTGCTGCCATTGGTGCACTTTTGCTCGTGGCAGGTGGCCTTTACCGTCCTCTTGCAAAACGATTTTCTGAAGTGTCACTAATGGCCGCCGGACTGATCCAGATGATCTTGGGGCTTGGTGGATTGGCCATAGTTTCATGGGTGTTGTTCCAATCACAATACAGTGCTGGTGTGGCCTTTGACGGCCTTGACGATGGAATAAAGGGTGATGGAATTAAGTTTGCTTTTTATATAGCGTCAGCATTTGCGGTATGGGGGTTTGCTTTCGTGAATCCTTCAGTTTCTGCACTGGTTTCACGGTCCGCAGGTTCTTCTGAGCAGGGTGAAGTGTTAGGTGTAAATCAATCCTTTGCTTCGCTCGGTCGTATACTAGGGCCACTTGTTGGATCCCTCTTGTTCGCGGTTCATCCATCTCATGCGTTGCCGTTTGTTGCGGCAGTGCTGACGCTCTTTTTTGTTAGTGCAATTCTGAGAAATATTGCACGAGCTATTCGTAACCCGGTGGTCGAATAAGTAACAAGACTAGAGCGTACGGAGATCTGTTTGAGTCACGGCATCGGTCTGAGTGGTGAGATTGGGGTTGTCTTGATTAGACGTCTCACGATTAAGTTCGGACTGCTCTATTTTTCGATAGAGCGTAGACCGGCTTATTCCAAGTTCTTCCGCGGCTTCGGGTATCCTGCCGTCCGCTCTCCGTAAGGCCTCTGCAATGAGAATTCTCTGCCATTCATCCAACCGTAATGATCCCCGTAGCTTTGCTGAGATTTGTTGAAAATTAGGAAAAGCCATAGTCTGGAGCTCTTCGGGGGTGGCGTCGACTGTGTCACTTCCGGCGAGAGATGCGGCAGCTTTTGAGTCACCAGCAGTGGCAGTCTTTTGATGTCCCGAACAAGCGGCTGAGGCAAGACTGATGAGCGAGACAAAAAAACCAAAGTCGTTGTCTTGCAATCGGTCGTTTTCGGCCGTCGCACAAAGTGCCGCCCAAGGGCGTTCCCCGTCAAGTACGGGAATGAACATCAGTCCATAGGCATGGGTGCTCTCTCCATCATTTCGATTTTGAAAGTTTCGTTTTGCCCATACTGCATGTCCATCACGAATAAATTTTTGGCAACAAGTTTCATCGAGTCGTTCTGTAAGATCGCTTGATGGTGGGACAACCAAAACAGATTCAAGCGTATTTGTCTCATGGAGATCAAACCAGCCGACCGCGTCGGCTCCAGTGTTTTCAGCAGCAATCTCTACAGTTGCTGCAATTACATCTTCAATTGATTGCGAGGCAAGAAGCCGAATGCTGGTCTGGTACAGAAGCATGGTGCGACGGCCCTCGTCAACAAGGCCGTCACGCGATCTCTGGAAGTTGTAGCCTTCGATTTCACCAACAGGCTCACATCGAATTATTTTTTCAGATTCATTATCTGTTTCTTCCACGGATCGTCTTGTTGGAGTTCTGAAAATAAATTCAGTCGTGCCAATCCGAATAGACATTTCAGGCTGGAGCGATATTTCCGTGATACGTTGGCCGTCCACCCAAGTGCCATTACGGCTTTGCAAATCTTTTATCTGCCAGTCACCGTTCGAGGTGTTTCTTGATATTGCAGCGTGGCCACGACTTGTGAGCCTGTCAGCAACAACAATATCGGCATCCACGGCTCGGCCAATAGTATTTTCTTTGTGCGGAAGCAGCAGAAAGCTTGGGCCATTTCGTTCGGCTATTTGGAGTACGAGCGTTGCTTCAGTAAGAGGTGCCGAATGATCCATGACATCTTCTGGCGGCAATGATGTATTGGGAATCGAACTACTCGACATGGAGTCAGGTCCTGATGAGGCAACAACACTATTCCTACGTGCTTTTGGGGTTTCTAGCAAAGGAACACAGACAAATGAAAAAATACCGATAGGATAGCATTAATGGTTCATTCGTTCGTTGTGATAATACAAGCATTAGTTTAGATGAACTGTCACGAAACTCAATCGTATCAGACTGAAAGGCAGGGTAAAATCTGCGAGCAACTGGTGCTGCCGGAAACAGGCATTGTGGTCGTCGGTCACGGAACAGCAGATCCTGTTGGAGCAGCTGAAACAGCAGATATCGTTGCGCAAGTCAACGCGATCCTGCCGAATATTCCAGTCGAACTAGGGTATCTCGAAGTTATCGAGCCAACGATATCAATGGCAGTAGATCGCCTTGCGGCTTGTGGGTGCAAAAAGATTATTGCAATTCCAATACTTTTGTTCGCGGCTGGTCATGCAAAGAAAGATGTTCCAAAAGCGTTGCAGGAGGCGGTTGCTCGCCAAGGTCTAAGCGTGCAGCAAGCCGAGCCCCTTGGCTTACACGAGCAAGTTATAGGCCTTGCCCGTCGTCGTTTTTGTGAAGCAGTCCAAGGGTGCGCACCTATTGAAGGAGGCAGTGAGGCGTTGCTCGTTATTGGTAGAGGCTCAAGCGACCCAACGGCGGGGCAACAACTCTGGGGTTTCGTGCGTTCGACTTACAGCGCATTGGCGAGTGTCGCAAAGCATCGGTTTGCTGTTAGCTTTGTTGCAGCAGCCAAACCAACCATTGGTGAAGCAGTGAAGCAATTGCTTCACGTCGACGATGACCAACTGCCAGTGAAGCGGGTTGTGTTGCACCCACATCTTCTTTTTCATGGGCACGTTGAGAAGCAGGTCGACAGACATTTGAAAGAGGTGGTAAGTAAATATCCGTCTGTCGAGTGGGTGAAAGTGCCCCGGCTTGGAGCCGCTCCAGAAGTAGCCAATGCCCTTGTTGACCGGGGATTATCCTGTCTAAACATAAGGAATTGATTTCTGTGCCTATAGTTTAGAGGTGCATTCGAAAAAGCCATCTCGTCACGGACGATAAAAGTCGTCACAATAGTAAGATGATTTTGGTGCGGTGGTCAGATCTCGCGAGAGAACACCCATCGCAAGAGTTAATGCATACATGCTTATGTGTATTTTGGAAGGAGTTTCCTGCGTGGATTGCCACCTACCAGTAGCTGATAATAATGTTTTGAACCAACCCAGCAGTTTGCCAATGTTGCGTAAACTGTTCTTTGTTGGGCTTGTGGGAATCGTTCTTTTGCCCACTTTGGGTTTTGGGAACGAAGGTGGGTCACCGACGCCGGGGCCTAATGATCGGCAGATCACGCTCGCTGTAAAAAGTTATCTTGAAAGAGAGCACTTTCTACGTAAGCCAATTGATGATGAGATTGCAGCTCGTTGGTTCGATACCTTTCTTGGGGCCCTCGATCCGCTTAAAATCTATTTCCTTAAGTCTGACGTCGACTCCTTTGCAAAAAGAAAGTCAAGTCTCGATGACCTTGTTCGGAGGGGAGACGTGAGTTTTGCTTACGAGGTTTATGATCGTTTTCTCGAGCGAGTTGACCAACGGATTCCTATCGTTGAGGAATTATTGAAGTCAAAGTTGGATTTTAATGAGAAGGAATCGATTGTTATTGATCGTGACATAGCCGTATGGGCAAAGACTCAAGACGAAGTTCGTGATAAGTGGAAAAAGCGAATTAAGTACGACTTGCTCGTTCAGAAGATGGAGAAAGTTTCTCCCGAGGAAGCGAGGAAGAAACTGCTGCGGCGTTACACGAGTTTTGCAAAACGAATGCATCAAATGAATGCAGATGAGTTGTTGGAAACATACCTTTCGTCACTCACGAGTTCACTCGATCCACACACCAGTTTCATGTCGCCTGGAACACTCGAGAATTTTGAAATTACAATGAGGCTGCAGCTCGATGGTATCGGAGCCTCGTTGAAAGGTGAGGATGGTTATACGACGGTTGCCGAGCTTGTTCCTGGAGGGGCAGCAGATAAAGACGGCCGGCTAAAGAAAAAAGATCGAATAGTCGGTGTAGGTCAGGACCGTGAAGGTGAGATGATCGATGTTGTTGACATGAATCTTAACGATGTTGTGAAACTCATTCGTGGTAAGCGGGGGACAGTGGTGCGTCTTAAGGTTATTCCCGTTAGTCAAACTGTGCCGACGGTCTACGACATTGTCAGGGCAAAAATTGAATTGCAGGATAGTGCAGCACGTGGTGAAATCATTGAAGAAGGCATAAAAGCAGACGGGAGTCCTTGGCGAATTGGTGTAATTAACTTGCCGAGTTTTTATATGGACATGGCTGCTGCCAGGCAAGGACAGGCTGATTATAAAAGCAGTACTCGTGATTGCCGGAAACTATTAGAAGGATTTCGTGATGAGGGGGTTGACTGTGTCGCTCTCGATCTACGGAACAATGGTGGAGGGTCCTTGCCAGAATCTATTTCATTAACGGGTCTTTTCATCGATACAGGCCCGGTTGTTCAAATCAAAGACGCGGATCAGCGAGTTCAGCAATACGACGACTTGGAGCCCGGTGTTGTTTGGGACGGTCCGCTTGTTGTGCTTGTGAATAAATTTAGTGCGAGCGCAAGTGAGATTGTTGCAGGGGCGATACAGGACTATCGCCGTGGCCTTGTTATTGGTGATTCTGCTACTCACGGAAAGGGTACGGTGCAAAGCTTGCTTGATCTCGGGCGACAACTTTTTCAGCGTTTGCCGAATGCCCCCTCTCTTGGTGCATTGAAAATAACAATGCAACAGTTTTACAGACCGAGTGGACTGAGTACGCAGATGAAAGGGGTGAAGAGTGATGTGAAATTGCCGAGTATCACAGATCACCTCCCAGTCGGAGAGTCGGATCTTGATAATGCAATTCCCTTTGATCGCGTTGATACAGCAGACTTTTCGGCCACCAATAATGTCAATGAATCAATGCTTGAAACACTTCAGCAACGATCCAACGTACGTGTTGCAGACGACGAAGAGTTTCAAGAACTTGCGACGGACATTGCCCGCTACGAGGAGAGGAAAAACGAAAAGACGCTCTCATTACTAGAGTCAGATTTTGTAAAGGAATGGAATGAGGGTAAAGCGGCAGAAAAAGAGGAGGAGAAAAAACAGGAGGAAAACGCTGGGCCACGACGTCCAGTTGTGAGGCGAGACTTCTATTTTGCTGAGGCCATGAGGGTAACAACAGATTATCTTTCAGTGTTATCTGGTGCCGCGATGCCATCGTTGGCGAAGTCTGAAGGTAAAACAGTGATCCAGGGTGATTCGCGTTAGCTTTTGTGATCTACGGTCGAGGGTAGTGGCGTAGATTTATGCAGATTCTTGAAGAATTAGTCGCATTGCCTCAATAGCATTTGGGTAGTGAGGCTGACTGCAAAGATCTTCCCAGATACGACGTGCATCGATGCGTTTGTTTCCACCTCGGCCTTTGGTTGCCTCTGCTGCCCACTGAGGAGGTGGGCTGTTCGTAAATTCTGCAAGCGCGGAGTACCAATCGTAGCGTTGTAAAGGTTTCATGTCTGAAACAGCATAAAGCTCCTCTGGTGAAGAGTGTTCCGCAATGTCACAGATGACAGCAGCCGCGTCATCGACGTGTATCAGGTTGAGCCAACTGTTAGGGTCAGCGGGGATTGGGTTATTTTCTCTGACATCCTGAAGCCTTGGAAGTCGATCGGGTCCATAGAGTCCGGCGAGTCGAAGTACGATGCCGGGTCCTTTGGGGTGTCTGCTAAGAGAAGTTTCTGCTGTGAGCAAAGTCCGCCCAGCCTCTCGTGTGGGACATGCCGGAGTTGACTCGTCAACTTCTTCACCGGTTTCTGTACCCCAGATGCCAGTTGAACTAATGAATATGACTCTTGGGTTGTTTGGTAGTTGATCGAGTACACGAAGAAGTCCGGTCACGTGGACATCATAATAGTTCGCATGAGCGTTTCTATCGAATCCAACTGACCATAAAACAGTGTCTACCTCTGGCAACTTCTGGAACCAGTTAGGTGATCCGCTACTTGTTGTCACGTCCCCAATGATGGGACGGATGTTTGCTTTTGCGAATTGTTTCGCTTTGGTTTGGTTACGTGTTGTAGCAAAGACGGTCGATCCAGACCCGAGCCATCGTTGTGCAACTCTTTCACCAAGAAAGCCACATCCGATAATTAGACGAGCAGTCTCATTAGAGTTTTTGGTCATCATCAAGCGTGTTGTCATCTCCGGTGAGCAATGTCCTTTGTAGTGCCGTCTGCCTTTCCAGCCATGTACTGAGTATGACCTGTGCCGCAACAGCATCGTGGCGTTCTTTTTTTCTACCACGTGTGAGCTGAGCAGGCCTCAACAGCCCGGAAGCTTCCTGCGATGTGTGTCTTTCATCCTGAAAGGCTATCGGTAATTCAGTAGTTTGTGTAAGCCACGCTGCGAACTTCTCAACCTCGGAAGACATTTCGCTGTTTCTCCCATCAGAGTGCAGAGGTAATCCTACAACAAAGCCAACAATTTCTTCCTGCTTTACAAGTTTCAGGAAGAATACTGCATCGGCTTGAGGGTCTCCAATTGTTTTATGAATCATCAATGGGCTGGCAATTATTCGCTCGGCATCACAGACCGAGATACCGATTCTTCGGCGGCCATAATCTACGCCAGCGAGTCTGCCAAGCGGGAGTGTTTCAGAATTCATTTTTCAGGAATTTTTATACCGTAGGTTGTCTTGGCGAACCGTCCCCTCAGTAGGAAATTGAGTGTTTCCTTCTGGACATCTGAATTTCTCATCATACGTGAGTGGCGAACAGGAATAATCAGAAAATCGTCGGCACCATTGAGTTTTGTTTCTGATACGCGAACTATAGCATCATCATCTCCTTCGAGGATCGATGAGTATCCTTCATTGTCGCCTTTACCTCCAGCGATAATGCCATATTCAAAAGGGGGGGTTCGAAGATCATGCCGGATTGTATCCCAATGCAGTACAAGTTCACCAGCGGCACCAGACGCTAGTGTTTTAAGCCATTGGTTATGAGCAGCAAGTCGAGCAAGGTCTGAGCCCTGGTTTGGAGGTCCAAGCATTACCATGCGATTGACTCGGCCTATCATTTCAGGCTGTGCATTTTGTAGCCATCTGCGAACCACTAGGTTCCCCATGCTGTGCCCTACAAAACTCACAGCTGTGGTTGACGGTAAGCCGGCAAGCACTTTCCCTAATGCGTGGGCGTGTGCTGCAAGAGTTGCTTGAGGGCTCGCGTATCCAAATGTCAATATGCTGGCAGACATGTTGTCCTCGAGGTATGTAACTAGAGGTTGCATGGCGCTCCGGCCTTCCCCAAGTCCGTGAATCACTATGACCGCCTTGTTCCGTACTAAAGGGTCTATATCACCATCTTTGATAAGCTCAGAGAAATGGCGTGAACATAGGTCGAGAGTTCCATCGGCAACAACTTTATCATTCAGGTTGAGAACACGATACTTTTTTGATTGAGCATGTTGCTGAATCCGCCAGTTACTAACAACTCTTATATCAGACCACTGTAAAGCATCAGCCGCAGACGTGAAGTTGTCGAAGACAGTACTCACCCAGTGCTTCTCAGCTTCGTTGGGTGGATGAGTCTCATTACTCTCAGCCCCTGAGGCTGCAAACAAAAACAAGCAGGACGTAACGACACAGGAATACATCACTAAAGACGTTTTGACTAATCTGATGTGTTTTACAGATATTCGTGCCATTGTTTACTTTCTAGCTCAGCGACTACTTTACGAATATGCTCCTCGTGTGATCTGTCAGCGACCAAGGTGGCATCATCAGTGTGTACTAAAAGAATATTCTCCAAACCCAGAGTGACAATAAGATGGTTGTCGCATGTGTGGACAAGCAAGTCTTTTGAATCGATACCGAGGTGACGACCGACTACGGTATTTCCATGCTCGTCCTGCCCTCGCTGTCGGGCAACAGCTGACCAGCTGCCTAGATCATCCCACGTGAATGGTGCCTCTATGACAGCGACTTCTGAGGCGTGTTCAAGTACTGCATAGTCGATTGAAACACCTTTAATTGCAGCGAATTCTTCAGAGAAAATCGTAGTTCTGTCAGGAGTGTTCCAGTTGTCTGCAATGCGTTGTAGGTGTTTTAAGCAGTCAGGTTGATGCTCAGCAAGGGCCTCAATGATTGTCTTTGCCCGCCAAACGAAGATGCCTGCATTCCAAAGAAAGTTGCCTGCAGCTAAATATTCCTTTGCAACATCGACCGGCGGTTTTTCTCGGAATTGAGCAACACGATGCACCGGTGCGTCATTGTTTGTGTGTGGCAGGGCCTCTCCTTGTTGAATATATCCATAGCTAGACGACGGACTTGATGGACGGATTCCGAATGTAACCAGTCGATCAGGGGATTGGTCGACAAGACTATTTGCCTGTTGAAGCGCATCCTGAAAAGATGCGGTTGGGTCAATAACATGATCACTTGGCATGACTGCCATTGTGGCGTCAGGGTCTTGTTGTAGGACCAGCAGAGCTGCAAGTCCTATGCATGGTGCTGTATCTCGCTTGCAGGGTTCACCAACAATTGCGGTTTCCGGAAGTTTAGGGAGCTGTTTTTGAACAGCCTTTGTAAGCCGTGTGTTTGTTACAACGAGGGTTCGCTCAGGAGGAATAAGTCCGTCAAGCCTCGCTACGGTGTCTTGTATAAGTGTCCCTGCGCCTGCGAGTGGCAGCAGTTGTTTTGGAAGTTTTGCACGGCTCGACGGCCAGAAACGGGTTCCTGATCCACCTGCCATAACAATTGCGTAAAGCATAAACGAGATGTTCTCCAGAGGAGTTGAGGTCTTAAGAACCTTCAGATTGACCGAATGACAACCGGTCCGTCAATATGATTGTTTGGAAAAACGCCAGACTGCGCAATGATCCGCAGATCTTCGTCATCAAAAACTGATGCGGCATCGAGTTCCACATTAATGCCTGATGCGACATCAATACCAACGCGTTTCAAATGTCGGATCGCATACGCGTTGAGTGATTCATGTACGGTTTCCGGTGAGTCTTTGGGAGCCCCAGATGGGTTTTTGAGAGGCGCAAAGCCTTCTTTCGAGTCAATCTCAATAACTGTTACCTTGTCGGCCAAAGGCATAAGGTCAAATATGAAACGCTCAAATTTAAAAGCATTTGGTTTCGTTGGTTGAATCAATTGACCAGTCTCATCGCAAAACGGAACTTTTTTGTGAGCGAGATGAAGTGGAAGGGCTTCGCTTGAAGAAGCAACGGCCTGGAGGAATTGGCTGTTGTATGCATGGATTGCAATACTTCCGGCAAAGAACCTCAGTCTTCCGTCGTGAAGGCATTCAGTCGCAATGTTCTCAGGGAGGTCGCTGTATTCAATTATTTGGGTCACGCCATTCAATTCAGCAACAACACCAACGCGTTCTTTCGGGTCAATTTTGGGCACAACTTGTGTTGATAGCGACGACTCAGAAAGTATATGTCTCCCGATAAATTCTGGATCAAGTGGTTTTGCTAGAGGATTGTCCACCTGAAAACTTACGAGTGTGTCGCAACCCTGCCGCTGAAACCATTCAAGGCCACCACTTTCTGCGAGTGCTTGTAACATTCCGCCGTGACCATCCGGCGCAACTGCAACATGATTACAATCATCAAGGAAAAGTTTACGCGTTGTGGCATCGACTGCTGGAAGATTACCTTGGCAGAAAAAAAATATCTGATCAGAATTAAGGCCACAGAAGTTGGCTGCTGTGAGGAATTCACGAGTGAGATTATCGGTTGCACTGCTTGTCATAATGGCGAGTGGAACATCACAGCCGAATCGTTTTTTGACCGCACGTAGGCGTCCAAGGAGTACATCAAAAAGGCTTGCCTTTGAAACCGTTGTGATTGGGAATGTACCTTTTGGCCCATTGAATCCTAAGCGAGTGCCTTGCCCTCCCGCCACTAAGATCGCGCCCACCTGTCCAGCAGCCAGTGCTTCTTGTCCACTATTCAAAGCCTCTTTTGATACAGCGTCCACTCCCCCAAGTTTGTGGCAAGTGGGTGTAAATGCACTATGAAAATGTCGTTTTTTCATAGTGTGCTTGTTGTTGTCTTGGTTTTCAACAAGATTCTTACAGGCAGTAACGACATGCCAATCGATTGTCATCAATTGAGATTCCAAGGAAAAACGTTCTTTTTCAGAGAGTTTTCCCCAATGGGCAAGCAGATGCTCTTCCCCATGCTTTTTTAAGAGATCAAGAATCGCAGGGGCTGGAGGCATAATTTTGAAGTCCTGCAGATAAAGAGAGTGTGACGTTAAAACCCACGAACCCACTTGAACAGGAGGAAGCAGAGCAGGGGAAAGAAAATAAATATAAGACCATACGTGAAAAGTGTAGTCCAAATATGCTCAGGCCATCTCGCCATGCTTAATTGATACCTTGATTGTAATGTGACTGTGGGACAGGTGCTTCTAAAGGCTTGTTTACGATGATAGAAACTGGAACCGATGTTTGTTCGTCGATTGGTTCCTCCACGCGGCATTCGATGCGGACGCCCCAAGGTAGTATCTCTGCCGCCGTGACTGACACTTCTAGGGCATCGTATTCAGTGGTCACTTCAACTGTGGGTATGGACTGGAAAGATGGGCAGAATCCAACATGACCCGTCGCCAAACGGGTTCCTGTAGGGAGATTTACGATAAGCTGGCCACGAAGATGTTCTGTGCCGTCTGGCAACTCATAACGCTCTTGCCAATGTAATAATACTTCTTCCTCGTTAAAATGGCTTCTCGTGGTGGACGGATGAATAATTTGGTCATTCGATACTTTCTGTAGTGGCATTACTTGTTGTACATTGTCAGGTTTTTTCTGCAAAAACACACTCTGCCATAGGAGAGTACGGCGTTTCGCCCAACGGATTGGTTTTGGGTAAGTGTGACTTGGTCGCAGTAGAGTCACTACATTCTCATAAATGGTTCTTTGAGAGCCTTCGATAAACAACCAAGACGAACGCAGTAAAGTATTGGCTGCCTGCTGACGTTTGCTTTGACGTGCTGGCAAAGACACAATGGCTCCAAGAATAATAACCATTACCACGTTGGTGAAAGTGAGGATCGGTGGCCATATTCCGAGGGTTAAGACGACAACAAAAACATTAAAACGTGTTAGCGCAGCCAGTCGGTGGAGGGTAAGGTTCCATTCGAGCCATGGCTGGTTTGCGGCGGCAATCAAGATGCCGCCGATTGCCGCAACGAGAAACAGGGTGATAATCGGTGGCTGAAACGCCAAGCCACCGACTAATCGACGGGAGAGAACAATAATTGAAATGAAAAACGTTGTGCCTGCAGCCAGGTAGCTCACCGCATTCGTTGCAAACAACTGGAAGTCAGGGAGATGGCTCTCAGTTGAAGCAAATCTTTCTGATTGTACGTTGTGGAAGACAGAAGGCATGAACACGTTTCTGGTTAAAGAACGATTCGGTGGTTCATTGAATTACCAGGCGGTCTTGAGCGGATACCTCAAGTAAGGTGTCCGCCGCTATCTAGGACAGCGGGTTCACCTTATTCAATCTGCGACATTCCCAATGTTTTATCACGGCTGGTTATCTTAGGTTGCAGCAGTTGCTGCTGAAGCAGCTTCTGCCAATGCAGTTGCTTTGTCAGTTTTTTCCCAAGGGAATTCATCTCGTCCAAAATGTCCACCAGCTGCGGTTCGACGGAAGATAGGCCTCCGAAGGTCGAGGTGCTCTATAATGCCACGAGGTGTCAGCGGGAAGTGCTCTCGGATGAGTGAGCATAATCGTTCATCATCGATTTTCCCACTGCCAGCCGTGTCAATATGGACACTGACAGGTTCGGTGACACCGATTGCATAAGCAAGTTGTAATTCACATCGGTCGGCCAGTCCTGCTGCCACAATGTTTTTTGCAACATAGCGAGCCATGTATGCTGCACTGCGATCAACTTTCGTTGGGTCTTTTCCGGAGAAGGCACCACCACCATGCCGTCCCCACCCACCGTAGGTATCAACAATAATTTTCCGACCAGTTAACCCAGCGTCGCCATGAGGGCCACCCACAACAAATCGACCGGTTGGATTTATATGGTATTTAATATCACTGATATCAAGATCATTCGGCAGTTCTGGCTTGATAATTTTTTCAATGATGTACGACTGAATTTCTTCATTTGTTACATGTGGAGCATGTTGCGTAGACACAACTACGGTATCAATTCGAATAGGTTTGTCTCCATCATATTCAACGGTGACTTGGCTCTTTGAGTCGGGTCGAAGCCAGTCTACATCTCCGTTTAAGCGTGCGTCAGCGAGACGATTCAAAATACGATGCGACAGGGCGATCGGTAGTGGCATCAGTTCGGGTGTGTCATTGCAGGCATAACCAAACATGAGGCCCTGATCGCCGGCTCCAATGTCTTTGCCTTTGTCAGAATCTTCATTAACACCCATGGCAATGTCACCGCTCTGCTTGCCAACGGCAACAAGCACTGAGCAAGTGTCCGCGGAGATACCCATTTCATCGTCCGTATAGCCAACTTCTCGAATGACATCACGAACAACTTGTTGATAATCGATAGTTCCTCGAGAGGTTATTTCACCGGCAATAACAGCGAGGCCAGTTGTGACGAGTGTTTCGCAAGCAACACGACTGTTCGGGTCTTGGGCTAGGAACGCATCGAGGACTCCGTCCGAAATTTGATCCGAAAGTTTGTCCGGATGTCCCATGCTGACTGATTCGCTTGTAAAAAGATACTTGCCGCTAGCCACTTTTGATGCCTCATGCAGTTAAGGTAAGGAAAACAATCTCTGCCCAGTACTATTCAACCGTCTTCCACAGTATCCGGAATTTTGGCCAAACAGACAACCGTCAGGATGAAATCACCGGGAGGAACTCTAAAATCCGTTTTGCGGTCAGCATCGTTCCTCCCCGGTTTGTTTCAATAACTTTCTTGGCGTTTGTCCCAAGTGCTCTAGAGAATGCTGAATCATTAAGGCATTGTGCAACAAATTCTGTAAGTTCTTCTCCGTTATGAATGACGACAGCAGCCTCTGCTTTGAGTAGTGTAGAAACTTCATGGTGAAAGTTCCTAGTGTATGGGCCAAAGCAAATTGCGGCTCCGTGCGCGGCCGGCTCAAGCATGTTTTGGCCTCCACGAACTCCATCGAGACTGCCACCAACAAAAGCCACTGTCGCGAGCCCCCACAAGGCCGCGAGTTCGCCGGTAACATCTACCAGAAGGATAAACGATTCCTCGGGCGGTGGGATTGTCTCGCCGTTGAGAGTACTGCGGCAATACATCGGGATGTGGCTGGCATCTGGTTGGCGTAATCGTTTTGCCAGCGAACCTTCGAGTTGGCGGCATCTTTCAACGTGTCGAGGGACGAGGATGAGCTTAAGGTGTGGATGTATCTTCTGTTGTTGTAGGAATGTCTCAACTGCTAGCATTTCTTCTGGCTGCTGAGTGCTACCTGCAACAAAAATAAAATCGTCATCGTCGATACCGATGCTTTTTTTGAGTTGCTTGATCTCGTCTTGGTGTTCGTCGCCACGGATGCCGTCAAACTTCAACGAGCCAATAGTTTCTACAGCTGGAGCCCCAAGGGTTTTAAAACGCTCTGAATCCTCCTGGGAGCGAGACAATACAAGCGATACTCGCTGTAGCATTGTGCCTGCAAAACATCGTATCCTGCTGTACCCTTGATAACTACGTTGGCTCATACGGCCGTTCACAACAAGGACAGGAATCCTATATTCTTCTGCAATACGCAGCAGGTTTGGCCAAAGTTCCAGTTCGCCGAGGACAAGCAAGTCGGGCCGGACTCGGTCCAGAGTTTTTTTGATCGCCCAGCTAAAGTCGAGGGGGCACGGAAAAACATGGTCTTTCTGATGACCTCGTGTTGCAACTTCAAGCCCGGTCGTTGTCGAGCTTGAGAGAACACAGTCGATGTGCTGTTTTTTGAGCCGGGCTTGCTTTTCGAGTTCGCTGATCAGTGTTCGAAGGAGTTGGATTTCACCAACACTAACACCGTGAAGCCAAATTCGGCAGTGGTCTCGTGGGCAATCTGCTACGAAAATCCGACCAGTGAATCGTTCTCGAATTGCAGCAACAGGCCGTTTGTTCGAAATTTTCCGCCAAATGACCCATGGTAAGGCAGCAATGCCCACCAGCAGATAGAGCAGGTTTAGGGCTATCACTACACCTCACCTAGTCAGCCAGCTGACGCGCTTGCGGAGCGGGCACAACAGTTCTTGTATTTTTTGCCACTACCGCATGGGCACGGATCATTTCTTCCAACCTTTTGCCCGCTGTTGCGAATCGGCTGGATTGGACCAGCTTCGCTGCCATCGGAAAATGATCTTTCTGGCTGCTCAAGTTGCGCGGCCGAAGGTGTGTCCTCATGGATTGCAGCCGTTTCTCGCCAGGTACTCCGCAGAGCATCTTCTTCGACCTGTTCGATGCGGTACACGATGTCGATGACACGTTCATCAATGCCGCTCCACATGAGGTCAAACGTCCGCATGCCTTCCCGTTTATATTCAACCTTCGGATCGACTTGGGCATATCCACGAAGCCCAACACTACTTCGCAGATGATCCATTGCGAGGAGGTGGTCTTTCCAAGCATTGTCCAGAATTTGAAGAAGTACCGCCCGCTCCATTCGCTGCATTTCAGTTCGGGGTGAATGAGGCTGCTTGTGGCGACGAGTGCTCGCTGCATTGAGTGTTTCCTTGAGTTGATCAAGGCTCGTCACTGATAGCGATGCTTCGTCAATGGATGAGTCGAAACGATTCTGGGCCCATGTCAAAAGACCCTCACGGTCAACTTTCTTTGACCCATCGTCTTGGCGACCGGTGAAATGGGCTAATCCTACGAGTACCGGATACTCAATCTCTCGCCTTTGATATGCCTCTCGAGCTTTTTCTCGTACAATCTCTTTGAACGCTTCGGCATCCGGTTCGTTTCCAAGAATTTCAGTCAGGTCTGAATCCTGCAATTCGATGCCAAATCGCCAGTCGGTCCATGAACGCGCCGTGACAACACCAAAGTCTGGCGCGAGAAATCGTTCGCCATCACTAAGGTCAGCTTTTGCGACAGCTTCACTGGCTTTTTGTTGGAGCCATTCAGCTACGTCGTTCCGGCCGACTCGTTTAAGATCACGATCATTCACTGACAGCTTCCATCTCGCGTTTGCAAAGCTTGCCAGTGCAGACCAGTTCCAGTCGCGTTCATCTTCACTTTGAGGGAGGTTCTCCTCGACAGCCTCAAAGATCTGTGCTTCGGCCTGTCGGATTGCTTGCTCATGAGCGATTCGAATAGCTTCACCGGGACTCAACCCACGAAAATCGGCACTATCAAGTTCACACGAAAGTTGTGACGAAGCCCATCCAGAAAATGCCTGCGCCCCATAGTCCCTATCAAGAAATGTATCGATGTGCTGATCGATTTGTCGATCAACCATTTCAAGGATGAGTTCGCGGCACTCGCCGTCACGGTCATCATGGACCTCACCCTCACCCTCGACCTCACGGCCGTCGAGAACTCGCTGCCGGAAACCGTAGACACGTTTCCGCTGCTCGTCCATTACCTCGTCATATTCAAGAAGATTTTTGCGAATTTCAAAATTTCTCTCCTCAACTTTTTTCTGTGCAGCTTCGACTCGTCGAGTTACCATCTTACTTTCGATCGCTTCGCCATCCTGCATGCCTAGTCGAGTGAGTATATTTTTCACCCACTCTCCAGCAAAGATCCGCATGAGGTCATCTTCGAGTGAGAGGTAAAAGCGACTACTCCCTGGGTCACCTTGGCGACCACAACGACCTCGGAGTTGAAGGTCAATTCGTCGTGATTCGTGTCGTTCAGTTCCGACAATTTGAAGCCCACCCATTTCACGGACTTTGTTGCCCTCGGATTTCATGCTTTCACGTTCAGAAATGCTGGTTACAAGAGCATCCCATTCATTTTTTGGAACGTCGAGGCGCGTCTGATAGGTGTGTTGCAATTGAGCCCAGGCCATCGTTTCAGCATTGCCACCCAAGATGATATCAGTGCCTCGGCCAGCCATATTCGTAGCAATAGTTACCGCACCGAGTCGCCCTGCCTGTGCGACAATATCTGCTTCACGTTCATGTTGCTTGGCATTAAGGACTTGATGATCGACCCCACGTTTGTCGAGGAGGGATGCGAGTCGCTCACTTTTTTCAATGGAGACTGTCCCGACGAGAATGGGTAACCCCTTACGCTGGATGGTTTGGATTTTTTCAGCCGGGATATGCTCAGTTTTCTTGGTTCCTTTGAGTTCAAGCTCAACGCCCTTTTCAGAGTTCTTCGCGATTTTTCCAGTGATCCAGGTGTTGTCTTTAAGATTGACTGAGTCCCAGCGGTTGATTCGCTCAATTTCATCAGCTACGGCGACCCATTTTTCACGTTCAGTCCGAAAGATAACGTCGGAATGGTTTTTTCGCTGAAGTATACGATTCGGAGGAATAGCAATAACATCTAATTTATATATTTTCCAGAACTCATTAGCCTCAGTCATTGCGGTTCCGGTCATTCCGCCGAGCTTGTTGTAGAGCTTGAAGAAATTCTGCAATGTAACCGTTGCCAGAGTTTGTGACTCTTCTTTGACGCGAACCCCTTCTTTTGCTTCCACTGCCTGGTGAAGACCATCAGACCATTGACGACCTGGCATAAGCCTCCCGGTGAACTCATCGACAATAACAACGTCACCCTGCTGGACAACGTAGTTTACGTCGAGTTTGTAGAGGTAATGTGCTTTCAGAGCATTGTCTATAAGATGCGGCCATTCCATGTTGCCTGCGGTGTAGAAACTTTCTACACCCGCAAGTTTTTCTGCTTGCCGAACTCCGGACTCTGTCAAGCTGACGGTATGTTCTTTCTCTTGGACTTCAAAATGATCGTCTGCCTTCAGCTGACGAGCTACTTTGTCAGCTCTGGCGTACTTTGTGACATCGTCGTGGGCGGGGCCTGATATAATAAGGGGTGTTCGTGCTTCATCGATAAGGATGTTGTCAACTTCATCAACGATTGCAAAGTTGAGTCGCCCCTGAGACTGCTGCATTTGACGGGGGAAGCGTTCGTCGCCTCGTGCCGCCATCCGCATATTATCTCGTAGGTAGTCGAAACCAAATTCATTATTGGTTCCGTAGGTAATATCACAGGCATATGATTCTTGACGTTCGTCGGACTCCATGCCAGATTGGATTGCTCCAACTGTGAGGCCGAGCCCCATGTACAGCGGGCCCATCCATTCCATGTCGCGTCGAGCGAGATAGTCATTGACTGTAATCACATGCACGCCCTTGCCCTCAAGAGCATTGAGGTAAGCCGGCAGCGTTGCAACGAGTGTCTTACCTTCCCCAGTGATCATTTCAGCAATATTGCCAGAGTGCAGCACCATGCCTCCGATAAGTTGCACGTCGTAATGCCTCATGTTGAGGAAACGACGACCAGCTTCACGGCACACGGAAAAGGCTTCTACGAGCAGGTCATCAAGAGTTTCACCGGCCGAGAGGCGGCGTTTAAATTCGTCGGTCTGAGCACGCAGTTCAGCATCAGTCATTGCCTCGTAGCGCGGCTCGAGTGAGTTAATTGCTTCAATCCGTGGTTCTAATCGTTTGAGATAACGAGCATTAGATGAACCAAAGAGACCTGTGATGGATCGCTCGACCCATGAACCTACAGCGGCTGCAAAATTAGTAACAGCGTCCCAGATGCGTTCCAGTTGTTCCATGATCGTAATGTAAGAGGAGAGGAAATAGCTGACGATTGTGCCCTGCGGTCTTCAGCTTTACCGCTTATCGAACGCATGGTGACATCAGTTATTTGGGAAGCACGCAGGAAGGTGCTCGTTATGTCCCAATATATCTAATTCTCACAGCGATAGTGGCAGGGGGTCAAGGTTACTCCCAATTTTTATTTTCAGAAAAACGAGGTCTATCTTGCGAGTTTTGGGTTTTGACGGTCTGCGAGTTTCTCAAATCGTGAAATAGTGCCGGAAACGGTGATGTTCTCAGCGGTCTGCGAAATTAATAAGGGGCGCCTCCCGTTGCTGAAGCCACCTGGCTAGAGCACTTTTTTCAGTGTTCCTGGTACGTTCTTTGCGTATCAAAACGTCGTGATCAGCTTTGAAACTGTGGATCCTCGAGCTGGAGTCAGTTGCTTTTTTCTATCGAAGCCTTGCACGGTCCTTATCTAACGGCCCGTCAATTCGACAATGCTTCGTAATATTTTAGCCATAGGTGCGGAAGATGGAAGCCGGCAGGTCTTCACTATTGATCAGATTTGCACCTTGAGGATTGGTTGCCCATGCGTAACGCACCGAGGCCGGTTCGGGAATATGAGCACCGCTTATCAATATGTCATCAGTACAGTCAGTATTCACATCAGCACAAGAACAAACCTGATCTGTTCTAGTCTGAATCATTTAAGTGTGCCGTCATCTCTGGTGTGAGGGCGGTCACCGCATTGATTACATGCAATTTGGCTCGTGCCGTGCCTGACCTCACTAGACCGATAAAGAGTTCCGAAATAAATAAGGGTGTGGCCATAATCTTTCGCAAGAGCCTGCTCCGTAAGTCGCTCATCAAGTCCCGTAATCTGGCAGATGGTATAGCAGTAGGCAGCGTGCACAGGACAAAATCTTTGCCAACCTGTGCAGTCAGCTGCTCTCGTACAATTTGAGCATTAGCATGACGCAGTTTTGAAGTAAGTCGTAAACAGCGAAACGAAATATTCAAATTAAAAAGCGTCACGTGCGAGGTTTCTGAAGGCCTAGGGATTCAAGAAATGCTTGAGATGTAAGGTGGAATTATTTTTCTATCGCGCCGAGAAGTGCGTCTCATGAAGAAGATGTCTTCTTTGGTGGTACTGCTGCACGGAGACCTGTAGAATCTGGTACGTTTTATGAAAGACGTATGATTTAAAAAAGATTTACAGACAAGCAGCGGTCCTCCTTCTTATGTCTTTGTCCCACTTTAAAGTTGCATCGAGTCGAAGCCTTCAGGGTGAATTAGTTTTCCTCGGCACTGGCACAAGCGTTGGAGTACCAGTTGTTGGCTGTGACTGTGCTGTCTGTACAAGCAGTGACACGAGGAACCATCGAACACGGTCGAGCGTGGTCTTTGGTTTGCCTGAAGGAACATTGCTGATCGATACCACTCCTGATCTTCGCGAGCAGCTTTTGCGGGAAAGGATTGGGTCGGTTGATGCAATACTCTACACCCATGATCACGTAGATCATGTGTACGGTCTCGATGACATTCGGCCGCTATGTTTTCGGAAAGGTGGTGCTCTTCCGGTGTATTGCGAACCGCGTGTAGAGCAGCGGATCCGTCGAGCATTCGACTATGCTTTTCAAAAACCTGTTGGAATAGGAGGAGGTCTTCCAAAGATGACCCTCCATCAAATTGGCCTGGCTCCCTTTGACTTGCTTGGAGCGACTGTTGTTCCATTACGTTTGCATCACGGCACTTTTGAGGTGCTGGGCTTTCGGGTAGGGAACGTTGCCTACTGCACCGATACGAATGAAATTCCAGAACAGACCCGATCGTTACTCGAAGGCCTCGACGTTCTTGTGTTGGATTGCTTACGGCCATCACATCACCCAACACATTTTTCGATCAATGAAGCAGTGGCAGAAGCGGAGCGAATTGGAGCCCGCAGGACATTATTTATTCATATGTCTCATGAAATCGATCATGCAAAAGTTGCGTCCGAGTTGCCAAGAGGTATGGGATTGGCCCATGATGGAATGGTCATTCCACTGACCTGATTGGCAAGGGAGTCATGGGGGCTACAAGTGACTGCCGGGGGTAGCATGGGGGGTACGAAAGAGATGTTCACGGCAATCTGCTTAGGCAGTTTTATTTTCCTGCCAATGGTTCTCTTAAGCATTAGAGCACTTCAACCAAGCCGTATGCCTTGGTGGTTTGTTGTTTTTATAATGCTGGTCGTGGGGTGGCTGCTGGTTCTTGGAGCGTCGGTGGTTGCCGAGATGCCAGATCGCGGTGCTTCCAAAGTATTCGCTCTGTTTTTTGGATGGATATATGCAATCCTATATTTTCTTCCATGGCTTTGCATTTACGGGCTCGTTCAGCGTATGCGGATGTGGTGCAATCGCCGTATCGACCCACGAACAACCGTCAATGATCGTTTATGTGAAGAGTAATGTCTGAGCGTCTCCCAGGCGAGATAGTTCACGACATCGCTTTACGTTACTGTCTTTTTGTATCACGATCTTTTTGAACACAGTATTGCTGCTCCCTCTTTTTGTACATTTAGGATGTTGAGTCAGCTGCCGACCGAAGTCCCCGAAGGATGCAATCTTTTACAGCGGCAGAATCGCAATGGGTGAAAACGTCAAGGTTTGGCTTCCATTGTGAAACATGACGGCGGTCGATAACCAGCATTCCTGATGTGAGCTCACCGGCAGTCTCAATATCAGCAGCAACGGTCTCTTGGTGAAAGAGTTCTGGGTTCGTTACGGCAACAAGAGCAACGACATCATGAAGATGAATACCTTCACTGCCCAGGAGTTGTCGATGTGCACGAAACGCATGACTCAGCATGCGATGAGAAATTTTTCCAGCACGTGTAAATGCATCAGGAAGTTGTTCAAGCATCTCGAGTCCGAAGGTCACCTGCGATGATGTTTCTAAGGGAATCAAAGACTTTTTGAAGGGTTCGCAAACAACATGACGAGCAGCTACGGGGTCGCAATAAAAGTTGAAATCTGCGACTGGGCTAGCCCCGCCATGTGCGTGCAGTGTGCCTCCGCAGAGAATAGTGTCACCGAGTAATTCAACAATGCTGGGGTCACGTCGGAGCAAGCGAGATAGATTTGTGGGTGGCCCGAGCCCGAGGAAAGTGACTTCTCTGGGATGAGCCCGAATTGTCTCCCACATAACTTTTTCTGCGGCGTGCGCGCTGTGCAAGGGAACCGCGGGGAGGTGGAGGCCACCCAATCCATCGGGGCCATGCATGGTTACTGATCGCTCTGGGAGAATTGTATTTTCTAAGGCTATTCCAATCCGTGGAGTTCGAGGCGGATCAAGGTATGCAATTATCGCTTGGAGATTGTTTGTGGCTTGCTCGGAAGAGACGTTCCCGCCGGTTGCAGTGACAGCCAGAACTTCCAGGCGAGGGTCAAACAATGCAATAGCAAGGGCTATGGCATCATCGATTCCTGGGTCTACATCAATAATTACTTTTTTTGCCATGACGGCATGGTAGCGTTCTATGTCGAGTACGGAAACATGACATTATTGGCGTGAAGTGTAGTAGTCTGTAGGCTTGCGGAGCATGTTTTCTGGAGGTGCTGTACGGACTTCTAGGATTCAATTGATTTTGGTTTATTGTGGGATGAAAAATGGACAAGAGTCTCATCAATCAAGTACGTCGGCAGGTTTTGCAAGCTGACTGTGAAGGAGGGTCGCTCGACCGGACTACAATTACAAGACTTCTCGACATAGTCCTCGAGAACCAAATGCCACTTGCTGACTTTGAAACCTGGCTCCAAGGTTCAACCAAGCGAATACCGTCGGCTGAGGAAGTTATTGGTGTTGTTGATGCACTGAGACAACGGATGGTGCCATTGAAGACGTCGGTCTCTGGTCCAATTGTCGATACCTGCGGAACTGGTGGTGATGGTTCAGGTACTTTTAATATTTCAACAGCAACGGCGATCGTGGTAGCAGCAGCGGGGCTCTCCGTCGCTAAGCATGGCAATCGTGCAGTTTCAAGCAAGACAGGCTCGGCGGATGTGCTTGAGCATCTTGGTGTGTGTCTCGACATTCCAGTGGAGATGGTTGCTGAGTGTCTTTCGAATGTGGGGATTTGTTTTTGCTATGCTCCGGCACACCATCCGGCAATGGCGAAAGTCGGGCCAGTGCGTCGCCGTGTCGGAAAGCCAACAGTATTTAATCTCGTTGGTCCGTTATGTAATCCAGCCCCTGTTACGGTTCAGGTCATTGGTGTTGGTCGCCCCGGGGCAGAGGAAGCGGTAGCCAGAGCAGCTCAACTTGCCGGTTTGCAAAGAGCCGTCATCGTTTCTTCGGAAGATGGTGTCGATGAAGTTGGGCTTTTTGCACCAACGCAAGTAATCGACGTTTCATCTCAAGAATGCAGGAAACTGCATTGGACTCCCGAGGACTTTGGCATCACGACGGCTTCTGAATCAAAAAGGAATGAACTTCTTGTAGCTAGTGCTGCAGAGAGCGCGGCATGTATTACAACGGTGTTGCTTGGTGAACTTGGCCCCGCTCGTGACGTAGTTCTCCTCAACGCCGCTGCGGTGTTGTGGGCAGCTGGTAGTGCAGCTAGTCTTCCGGAGGCGAGGGGGCTCGCTGAGCAGGCGATTGATACCGGAAGGGCAAAGCAAAAGTTGCACGACCTTGTGAAGTTTTCTCAGCAAGCTGAACGATAAGGAAGCCGTGCCAGAGGCATATTTATTTCTGCTGCTCGAATGAGTCGCGAGAAGCTACGGTTACCTCAAGCGATAGAGGTTGGCCGTTCCGAAAAACACGTATTCGCACCTCCTCGTTCGTAGGAGTCATACTGACCAAACTTACAAGATGGTCATCATCGTCAATTGGTTCACCATCAAACTCTAAGATTACATCATTCGGAAGTAGCCCAATTTCTTCTGCAGGAGAACCAGGCGTGATGCCGGTGACAAGAGCGCCAACTGGTCGAGTCATGCCGAGATTATGGGCTGTGTTAAGAGCAAATTTTTTATCGAGAGCAACGCCGAGATAGGCCCGGGATACTGTTCCGGTTTCTACGAGCTGGCGGGCTACAAACATCACCATCGAGATCGGGATCGCAAAACCAATGCCTTCACTACCGCCGGAGCTGCTTGCAATGCAGGTGTTGAGTCCAACAACCTCACCTCGCAGGTTTATTAGTGGCCCACCACTATTGCCTGGATTAATTGCCGCATCTGTTTGAATGAAATTTTGGAAACGAATACCACCTTCGCCCAGGTCAAGATCTCGCCGACCTTTGGCTGAGACTATACCGAGAGTCACGCTGTGAGAGAGACCAAAGGGGCTTCCGATTGCAAGGACGGTGTCACCAATCTGCACTCCCTCACCTTCGGCAAGACGAGCAGTTGGTAAATGTGACTCGTCAATGAGCATGACACCAATGTCTGTGTCGCTATCTTCCCAGACCCGAGAAGGTTGAATCTCTCGTCCATCATCGAGCCGGATCGTAATGTTCTCCAAGTCTGCTCTGTGGATGACGTGGCGATTTGTAATAACTACGACTTTGTCAGCAAGATTTGTAATCACGCCGGAACCGGTTTCTTCCTCATCCCGTGACACGCGTCCACGGCTATTCGACTTTCTCGCATCGATGTGTACGACAGCAGGTCTCAAAAGAACTGAAAGTCGGCGAAGTTGTGCACCTTGCATTTCCAGCTGGCGTGCATCACGAACAACTTTGTCGTAAAGCCGTTCTCGCTCGGTAAGACTAAGACGATTGCTGATTGATGGATCGACACGTTCTGCAGCATCACGGGGCGTTGTCTGAATTGGTCGTAATGGTGTCGTGGTTTGTTCGTCAGCACTGACGAAATTGCCCATATGAAGCGTTACCCAGGCTACTAAAATAAAGCCTGATGTCAGGGTAGGGGAAGTGACTGCCATAATGCTCTGTCTCCGCTTTGCTTGCATATCTCCTACCAAGTATACATTGCGAAAACGCGAAAGGAGTACCGTTGTTCCGGCTGAATAATGGTTCTGTGATATATTCAGGCTCCTTCCCGTTGTTCAGCCAACTGCTGTTCACCAGGTTCCGCAGTCTTCCGTTGGCAGCCTGTTTCTTGTTTGGTTGCGGCGAGTGTGGATAACCCATCGCGTTTTGTCTAGGGCGTTTTGTCCATTGCAAGCGTATAGGTTACCTAAGCTGGCCGGAATTTTGCCAGTCGATGTTTTGCCAAACCAGGTTTGCCTTGTGAGGCAAGTCCATTGTCATGATTAAATTATGACAGTTGGGTTTCTGTTGAGAGTAATGGATAAGATATATCCACGTTCACCTATTTCGGTCTCCTGCGATAGGTCAACGTAAAGGTGACACCATGAGACTCGCCTGATTTGAATGCTGGTCGTAAGCCACATTGAACCTGATCACGATTTGTCTCCCACCCAAAAGAATCCCAACTGGAGAAATCAATGCAGCGTGAAACCACCAAGTCAGGTAACAGTGTTAAGCGACGGCAATTCCTTCAGGCTACCGGGGCCAGCGCATTGGCCTTGGGAGTGTGGAGTGAGGTGTCAGCTCAGGAGTCAAAGTCGCCCAACGAAAAACTCAAAGTGCTATGTGTTGGGACGGCAAATCGTGCTTCTGCCAACATAAGGGGTGTTGAAAGTCAAGATATTGTTGGGCTTTGTGATGTTGATCAAACCTATCTTGATCGAGCGTCCAAACAATATCCAGATGCGAAGTTGTATAAAGATTACCGCGAGATGATCGCGGAGGAAGCGGACAGGGCTGACGCTATTGTGATCGCTACAACCGACCACAATCATGCTCCGGCGGCAATTCGCGGTATCAACGCTGGCTTGCACTGTTATTGTGAGAAGCCCTTAACGCACACGGTTGAAGAAGCCAGAAAGATTGCAGCAGCTGCAACGTCCAAGGGAGTCGCGACCCAAATGGGGACGCAAATTCACGCTGGCGACAACTATCGGCGAGTCGTTGAGATCATTCGTGCTGGCACGATTGGCGATGTCAGGGAAGTCCACGTGTGGGTCGGGAAAGGCTGGGGTGGTGGAGACCGCCCCAAGAAGGTCACCAAGCCACCAGCAAACCTAAGCTGGGATCTTTGGTTGGGACCTGCTCCAGAGAGACCGTTCGCACCGGGACGTTACCATCCTGCGCAATGGCGACGCTGGTGGGACTTCGGTCAAGGAACGCTTGGTGACATGGGTTGTCACTATATGGACTTACCGTTTTGGGCTTTGGACCTACGGCATCCAACCTTTATTAGAGCAGAAGGCCCCACGGTGCACCCCGAAACATGCCCCTTGGGTTTAGTTGTCAAGTATAAATTCCCCGCTCGAGGTGATATGCCAGCCCTCGATTTGACATGGTACGACGGGAATAAGGCGCCACGCGTTATTGCTGGAGAAAAGGTGCCCGGCGGTGGGGTAATGTTTGTGGGAACTGAGGGGCATCTGTCTGCCTCTTATGGAAACTACCAACTGTTCCCGGAAGATAAGTACGCCAATTTCAAGCCACCCGCACAGACCATTCCGAAGTCAATCGGGCACTATGCAGAGTGGATTAAGGCTTGTAAAGATGGTTCACCCACCACTTGCAACTTTGATTACTCCGGCGCACTTACTGAGTCAGTGTTGCTAGGGAATGTTGCCTTTCGTACAGGCGAGCAGATTCATTGGGATGGCGAAAACTTCAAAGCAATCAATTGCCCCGAAGCTGATAAGTACCTTCGCAAAGAGTATCGTCCTGGCTGGGAAATTTAATGCGGCGGTTGAGAAGTTGGTTTTGCGGTTCTTGGGCAGCCCTTGTTGCTACGGATAGATCACGTTTAGATGGTAGAAGCAGTGGCCGCCATAGCCCCCTGTCTCCGCCTTGCCTGTCTCCGCCTTATATGCATATCTTTAACAGTGTATGCAGTGCAAAACCACTAAAAGAATATCGGTATTCGGGCTAAATGCGATCTCGCGGATGCATTTAAGCTTCTGCCTGTTGGTCTGCCATCCAATGTTCACCGGCTTCTTCAGTCTGCCGCTGGCACTGAATGCACATCGTTGCGTAGGGAAGGGCCTGAAGGCGAGCCAAAGGTATTTTTCCACTACAGATCTCGCATGACCCATAGGCACCAGACGACATCCGCTCCAAAGCGTTTTCAATAGAACCAAGCTCACGCGCTTCAACCTCAGCAAGCTGAGAACTGATTTCGTCCTGTGCAGTATCTACAGCAGCATCAATAACATCTCCAGGTGATTCGCTTCGTAATTCTTTGAGCAACGTAAGGTCACCATTGAGTGCACTACGAAGAGCATCTCGTCGACGGACGAGGATCGCTCGGAGGCTTAAAAGTGCATCTTTTCGTGCCATAGTAATGTTTCCTCCCTTGTAGTGTCGTGTGCTAGTTAGCCAACACAGAATCGGTGCAGCTTATTATAGTACGGAGCTTGTTCGTTTTAAGTTCTAGAAAAATTTAAAAAAAGCGTCTTGCCTACGCAGACCACCTCTTTTTAGCTCCGTAGCATTAAATCTCCATTTCGTAGTGAGGGGATCGACATTTTGTTTTGTTTACTGCTTCATAAAAAAAATGTGTGTTACGAATCAACTACCTTTCCTATTTCGCCGTGTAGGTCACCGTGTAGGGTGAGGACTACTTTGCGCGATCCGCCATTGTTTCGGTGTTCACACAAGTAGATGCCTTGCCACGTGCCGAGGCATAATTTTCCAGATTTTACTGGAATGGTGAGAGAGCATCCCAGCATGGATGTCTTTACATGAGCAGGCATGTCGTCAGGCCCTTCACAGGTGTGACGATACGGCATGTTTTCAGGGGCTATTTTCCTGAAAGCCATTTCCAGGTCGTGCGGGACATCCGGGTCGGCATTTTCATTGATGGACAGGCTCGCGGACGTGTGCTGAATGAAAAGATGCAGCAGCCCAATGTATGGTCCCTGCATCTGTATAACTTCCTGCTCGATTTCAGGTGTAATGAGATGAAATCCACGACTGCGGGCCGCGAGGTTTGCCGTGCGCTGTTGCCAGGCCATGCGTTACAACTCCAAAAAAAGAGAGATGACTAAAAGAAAAGAGACCGAGGGTACGTCAGGGTATTATTTTTTGATTTCATCGTGACCAAAGCACCAGACGACACCATCATCACTTGCAAGAATGACTCGATCACGCACAACAGCGGGCGATCCAGAAAAACCGCCACCTGCGCTAAACTCCCAGCAGTCTGATCCGTCATGATTCTGCAGCATCTTTATCTCACCCGCTGTATCGGCAACGATAATGCTCTCCGTGGGCTCTTCTGTCGAACTCTTTTCATCACGTACGCGTACTGCCACTGGTGATGCATCGACACGACCGCGCATGGGGTGCCTCCAATAAAGACTCCCATCTGCTCTGTTGAACGCTTCCACCGCACGGCCACGTGATCCAACAAAGACGAAGTTGCCAATTGTGGTAGCGCTTGAGCGATATGCTGGTTTCTGAGAATCCCCACCGGTTTGCCAGTCAATTTTTTCTTCCAAAAAGTTGACTGCAAAAAAATATCCAGCCTCAGTGCCAAAAAAAACATCTGAGCCGTCAATTGAAGGAGTCGTCCCAGTTGGGCCTCCGAGGGCGATTTCAGCGACCGTTTCTCCATCCATAACATTGAGGATATGAAGCGTACTGTCGCAGCCAGCAAGGAACACTCGTTTGCTATCCTCGGAGTCATCAACAGTGGGTGAACAACGAATCTGATCCGCGATCTCATGCTTCCAGAGGATTTCTCCATCGGTCAACCGAAGGTAAATGAGAGTCGCGTCTTGCGAGCCAATTAATACGGTAGGAATCTCAGATACATTGAGAATCGTTGGTCCTCCAGAGATTTCTCCCTCCATTGAAAGAGTCCAGGCAATTTGTCCATTGTTTGAATTCATACATCGGACAACACCGAGATCATCACCGACAACAACAAATGGATACTTGGCTTTGGTCGAGACTGCAGCAGCTGACGGAAACCCTGAATCTGGTGAGTCAAACTGCCAGAGTGTTTTGCCATCATGAAGTGACAATGCCATGAAGTGACCATCGAGGTCGCCAAGATAGATCGTGTTTGCATTGATAACTGGTGTGGCAGTAAAGGCGCCACCTTCAAATCGTCGATGCCATTGCTCGTCGAGTGGAAGTTGAAGAATGACTGAGGATCTACCTGAGCCTGTGGGCGTACCCCGAAACATGGGCCATGCTTCGGGGCCTGCAGCGTCTTGGGCACTGGAAAGTGACACTAACGTAAGAACGAAAAATAGTACGAGTAGTATTCTTGAAAAGGTGTTCATGGTGCAGGGTCTTTGTCTTGGGTTGACTTCTTTTTCAGGCTGATGCACGTCGGTAGAGGTCAATGAAATCTGCTGGTAAACAGGGACGGGGGTTGAAACTGCTCGTCCATTGGGCTGATGCCTCCTTCGCAAGCTGTTCGATTTCACTCATCGTTGGCTGGCTTCCGATAACCTCACCAAGCGATCGGGAAAGCCCCGCTTGGCCAAGTAGGTCATGTATCCAGTTGGCAAGGGCTGTGTCGGGTGCTTTGGTGTTCAGGCCAGCGATGGCCGCAAGTTCTGCATACTGCTCACGAGCGACTGGTCCATTAAATCGTATGATGTGTGGGAGCATAAGCCCCACGGCTTGTCCGTGTGCGACCTTGTATTTCGCCGTAAGCGGGTTGGCTGCCCCGTGAGTTGCTCCGAGCATGGCGTTTTCAATTGCAAGTCCAGCCCATGCTGCTCCAAGTTGAACGGCTGCTCTGGCATGAATATCTGTTGGTGCAAGGAACACTTTGGGTAAATTTTGGGTTAGTAACTTCCACGCCTCTCGAGAAAAAACCTGTGATACTCTCGTAGCTTCAGTGCTTACGTGACTTTCAAGTGCATGTGAGAGTGCATCAATACCAGTGAGCGCCGTAACCCGAGTCGGCTGGGTGACTGTTAAGCATGGGTCCAAAATAGCAACCCGGAAAGCCGCGTTAGGGTCGCCACAAGCGAACTTCTCGCCAGTCCGAGTATCACTGATGAGTGCAAATGATTGCGTCTCACTGCCGGTACCAGCAGTAGTTGGGCAGCCAATTGACGGAAGCAGTGGTCGGCCCGTAGTGCCCCGGCCCCGATAGTCTTTCATTTGTCCGCCGCAACACAGAAGAAAGTTAATACCTTTCGCACAGTCCATTGAACTCCCACCACCGAGGCCGATGATAAGATCTGGACGAAACGACTTCGCGAATACTGTGCCGGTATGAACCTGTGCCGTTGTGGGGTTTTCAGTAAATTGGCTGAAAATAGCTGTCTCGATACCCTCGCTTTGAAGAGACGCGACGCCTGTACGTGTATGGCCTGCTGCGAGAACGCCTTCGTCACTTACTACAAGGGCACGTTCGCTACCCAACTCTTGGGCGGTAGCACCCAGTTGTGAGATGCTCCCTTCACCAATAAGAAGACGAGTGTTCGCACGGAATGAAAGCAGTGACGGCTGCACAGCCGGTTCTTCCGACTCTTGTGTCATGGATCTATGTGCCTGATTGAGCCGGGACGGCGGTTGCGGTAGAGACAGCCGCGGATGTTTCAGTCATTTGGAGGGCTCTCGAACGATAAAGAAAGTCGATGATATTCCCTTCATGAGGCTGCAACCAATCCAGTTTGATGGTGGGTAGAGCCCCGATGTTTAAACGGTCAATGTGAGAAGCATCTATTAATTGGTGTTGAAAATTCGGATCGTTGGAGATGGCTGTCGCAACGAGGGTAGGGCCAATTCGATCTAACATCTTCTCTTGGGGACATTTTACAACGCTACAAAACGGAAACATGTATTCGGCACGTGCAATCTCTGGGTCTGGTGAGTCACATTCAACAATTGTTGGCCGGAGCCATCCACACCGGTCGCCTTCGACGAATCGTGAGCCGTACGGTGCAGTTGCATGACGTACCCCTGGTTTATCGAGAAGGCCATCTATTTGTTCCCAGATAGCTTTGGCAGCACCGGGAACTGTGAAAGCGGCAAGTGTCGCCTCCGGGTCATCGGGTGAACGCACTTCCTCCGATCCTAACTTTTCGGCGAGTGCATCAGCTATTTCATGCGTGTGACGACTCGCGTAGATTGCAGAGCAATTGATGCAACCACGGCCGCTGTTTGCAGCGATACTGTCCGCCATCACGTCGATGTAGTCGGCCCAATTGTCGACGCAGTCATCTCCTAGCAATATTTTCGAAAACCCAGGGCCATGAACCTGAACAGCTGGGTTGCCACGGTATTGTTCGACAGTTTTTGCTGACCCAAAAATCATACTGCGGCCGCAATCGGCAAGAATTGCAGCGCCCACATCCGTAGCACCGGGATACAGTCCGATGGCTTCTTCCGGAATGCCTGCTTCAATCATCGCTGCAGCCATTCGATACGGAGTCCACGGCTCTTGACCACCAGGCTTAAGTAATAAGCCAATGCCAAGTGCAACGACTGGGAGCCAGAGCGTGTGGACGCCTGGGGAATTACTAGGAAGGACGAGACCAAGTACAGGAGACTGGGCTTGATAGCTCACAACAACATCTCGGTGCTCCGTGCCAAATCCCCGCCAAAGAATTTCTGGAGGGAGCCCGCGTGAAAGTGCGTCGAGCATTCGGTCCATGTTAGATAATACAAACAGATTCTTCTTCATGTTTGCCCGACACAGGTTTTCTGGAAGGCCTGTTGTGGCGGATTGATGTCGAGCGAAGTCATCTGGAGATTGCTTTACACCACCAACTTCTACTGTTCCTAAAGCGTAGAGATTTCCAGCCGTTTGTAGACGCTCAACAATTTCTTCAGGATCAATTTTGAGAATCGCTTTTCTTGCGTTCTCAGCTTTTCGAAGGTCACGGCTTACTATAGCGCCGCCGACCTGGCTAACTTCAGCAACTGGTTCACCGGTCATGAAGTGAACTAATTTGTTTCGTTCGAGTGACTCGTATGGCCTGCCGAAACGGAATGCGGTGAGGTGCATAGTAATTTCTCCTATCGAAGATAGGTCCTAAGAAACTGAATCTTATGTGACAAAAAAACTTTGTATTGAATCAAAAGCCAAGAAGGTATTCATCGATACCTCTCGGCGATCTCTAGTAAACTCCGACAGTTGTAGCCGTGGCTAATTTGCTGAAGGGCCGCACGCCACTAATTCCATCCCAAGGATATTTTGCGTAAGGAAGTTCACGTTCTCCTTCGTCACGTTCAAGGAACCCAGGGACAAAAGTTTCTTTCGTAAGGGTCGTCAATTTGACCCGGCCTGTTCCCCCGTACGGCACGACAGAATTCGTGTCATCGAAGTCAACCACCTCAATGACTGCCCGCGGCTGTGGTGAGTAGTATGCGATTGTGTACCCATCTTCGGGAACAACGGGACGTGAGGCAGCAAGTCCCATTAATGTGTTTCCATACGTTGGCGTCATGAATGCACCGTCGAGGAGTTCTTCAACCGCAAAACGAGTCCACTGAGGAGTAAATTCAGTTCCGCCTGAAAAAATTCCCGTAATGCCTGCTTCCCGAAGTGTTTTTCCTTTCTTTTCAAGTGCAATGGCTAACGCTTCAAGCAATTTTGGTGTTGTAAACATGCAACGAATGTCATGGCCGGATTCAAGAACCGTAATGGCTTGATCAATACAGTGATCTTTGTACGCCTCTAAGTGTTCCATCCAGCCTTTTTGTATCAATTTGATAACCCATCGCGGATCGAGATCGATACAGAAACAGATGCCACCACGATGTTGTGCAAGATGTTCAATGGACAGCCTGAGCCTCCTTGGTCCTGAAGGTCCGAGCATTAACCAGTTTGCACCCTTCGGGAAATATTCCTCAGGGAGAGTTTCGCTGAACTCTTCGTAGTCAGTTCGAAAGTCTCTCAGGTTTACTCTCGATTTAGGGGTGCCGGTCGTTCCGCCAGTTTCAAAAACATACGCAGGCTGTCCGGCAAATCCTTTAGGAATCCAGCGACTTACCGGGCCACCTCTGAGCCATTCGTCTTCGAAAGCAGGAAACTTTTTAAGGTCGTCAAAGCAATGTACTTCTTTCAGCGGATCAAACGACAGTGTTTTTGCGTACTCGAGCCAGAATGGTGAGCCAGTTGAAGGATGGAAATGCCAGGCGACTATCTCAGCTGTATGTGCGTCAAGTTTCTCCTTGCTCCGTGCAATGCTTTGCTCGTCAGCAACATCAAAGACGGGCGTTTTCTCAGTTGTATCTGCAGGCATAATGGTGGCTCTTTCGGATTTATACGGTAGCTATTTTGGAAACGTTTTTACTTGAAGTGAATGAGAACAGAAGTCTAAGTATAGTTCATCTTCGTTGTAGTCGCCTGATCGCGATATGGCGACCTTTCAAAGAGCATGGTGATTTAGTTTTGGTTTTCGTCTTCCGGCATTGCGAGTTGGCTCAGGAGCTGCATCACACCATTAAAGTGAGCTAGTCGCGGTCCGTAGCGATCAATAAATTCGCCCAGTGCGTATTCGCTGTCCGTGAAGTCATCAGCACTTTCGGCAGCTTCTTCAGCCAGCGTCGTCAGGAAGTCAGTGTGAACGTGGGACAATCCTTTCGCCGCTTTCCTGCAAGCTTGTGCAACATAGGGGTTGTTCTCCCGCCAAGTCTGTAGCTCGGCTGCCCGCTGCCGCTGTTGGAAAGAAACATGCTTCAATACTTCACCTAATAGTTCGCAGGATTTTTTTTGGACGAGTAGCATCTCTTTTAAAAGAGTTGCTACTTCAGGCTGTGACGTTTTGTTTTTTTGTTGTGGGACGGTTGTGTCTGGGGAGTCTTTGGTTGACGTGATATCAATTTGTGTGCAGTGAGAGGGGATGTCAGGCATTTCGGGTGTCCCAGGGCGGCAGTGAAAACACGGTCTTGATTCAGTTATGAGAGACAATCTCCCATACCTTGATCGTATCCATTCTTTTCATGTGGGCCAAATGGTGAGGGCCGTAATGCCGTTGTAACCGCTACAGACGGGTTCACTTAGTGCAGTGAAATGTTTTGCAGCATCAGTCATTCAAGACTCTTCGGTGTTCTCCCGATGGAGTGTGGCAGCGGAAGAAGAAATGACAAAACCGCCGGAGGTAGCTTGTGGCAGTCGTGGCGAGCAACCAGTCAAGTTCCCCTGGAGTTCGCTGATGGTCTCAAGTGTGGTCTCGTCGCACGATATAACGTTTGGTTTTTTGACAGTGTGTGACACTTCGAATGCCGGTATGTTTGGGGGGTACCTGCTAGTTGATATCTCAGGTCGACCACTCGAGTTTCACTGTACGGTTCCATTGCGAGTAACACGAGCGCAAGAGATTTTATACGGAGCAACTCTCCAGCGTCACATGCACGGGGAGCAAATTGGTGGTCCCCTTTTAAAGGCAACGCAGTTGTCACCAGTGGCAGTGCTCACAGACAGAGAGTCATTGCTCCATGCACGTTCCCATGGTGAAAGTCCAGTCGTTGCAATTCAAGAAAAGGGCGAAGGAGAGCATGAAGCCAAAGCTTTTCTTCTAGGAGCATTTCAGTTGCGTCCTCATGACGATGACCTGCCAAAACTCGATCAACTTCGAAATCATTTTGAAGAGCTTTCTTCGAGTATCGAATTAGCTGAACCGTTTGATCGTATCCGTGCTGCAATTGATGAAGCTCAGCAACACTGAATAAGCAGTCTCTCAATCAAAATATTGAATTTGCAAATCATGCCAACATTTGATTCTGAACGATCAGAGAGCCGTGTTGAAATTCGGTCAGAGATGTGTTGTGCTTCGCCTCCGGAAGTTACAAGCGTGAAGTCTTTGGTATTGCCTTCAAGTCAGACTCTTCAACTGCCTGTGCGGGCGAACCCAGTTAGATTGCATGAAGTGCCACTGTTGCATCAGCCCGCACAAATCGTAAGCCATTGCTTTGTGAGTGGTGCATCCCTGCTTTCAGACGTTCGGGCTGCAGGGACTCAGGGTTCTGTAGGTCGAGGTAGAGTACCCGCGCCGAGCGTACGCAAACGAACTCGCGTACAGCCGCCGCAAGATGTTGTGAAGCTCTCCGAGCGGCTGTTTTATCTTTTACAGCCAGATCTCGAAACACTTTTAGCTGGTTGTCGCCTGTCTTTTCCTCATGAGCCATTTCCTTTTCAGTTTGATGGAATGGCTTTCCTCCTGCCTCGCTTTGGAGGAATTCTCGCTGATGAAATGGGGCTTGGTAAATCGATGCAGGCAATCTCGTCGCTTCGCTTGCTCGTTCACTCCGGGCAGGCTCGTAGTGTGCTTATTGTTTGCCCCAAGGGTCTTGTTTCGAATTGGGCACGAGAGTTGTCCGTATGGGCCCCCGAACTTGTTGTCGGAGTGATTGCAGGTGACCCGGAACGGCGGCAGTGGCAGTGGTCATTACAGGATGTGCCGGTAAAGGTTGCAAATTACGAAGCTGTGATCCGTGATCGATCGCTTCTTGATGAAATGAGGTCAGAGTTTGATCTGGTAATTCTTGACGAGGCGCAACGAATCAAAAATCGCTCAAGTCAGACTAGCCAGGCAATATGCTCTATTCCTCGGAAGCGTTCGTGGGCGTTAACAGGGACTCCCGTTGAAAATCGATCAGAAGATCTTGTAGGCATTTTCGAATTTGTCGCACCAGGACACGTTCACGACGGCATGTCTCCTCGTGCGCTCGGTGCTGCGGCAAAAGGGCATTGCCTAAGGCGAACGAAAGATAAGGTGTTGAAAGATATGCCTCCTCGTCTCGATTCAGATCGGCATATAGAGCTCTCAAAAGAACAGCGAGAAACGTATCGAAGAGCTGAAGAAGAAGGTGTTCTTCGGTTATCTGAGATGGGGCAGGAAGCAACCATCCAGCATGTTTTTGAACTCGTTCTTCGTTTGAAGCAGATTTGTAATTTTGATATCGCAACCGGTACGAGTACAAAAACCGAATGTCTTGCTGCCGAACTTGAAGAGGTTCAGGCGAGTGGGCGAAAGGCGATCGTTTTTAGTCAGTGGGTTCAGACACTTTCTCGTCTTCGCGAAAGGTTGGATCGCTTTGGACCGCTTGAATATCATGGCGGCATGTCTACGTCGGCTCGTGATACCGCGATTGAATCATTTCGAAATAAAAGTCAGCATTCTGTGCTCCTGCTTTCGTATGGGGCTGGAGCAGTTGGACTCAATCTACAGTTTTCGCAATATGTATTCCTGTTTGACAGGTGGTGGAACCCAGCGATAGAGGATCAGGCAATTAATCGTGCGCATCGGATTGGAGCTGCTGGTGCGGTGACTGTGACAAAGTTTCTTTCGGTGGGTACTATTGAAGAGCGGATTGACGAGGTGTTGGCTCGGAAACGAAATCTTTCAGATGTTATTCTGTCGGAGGCGGAGCCAGACCCCGCGGCAAGTATGTCAGCCGAAGATATTTTTTCCTTATTTAATCTGAAGTTGCCCGAGCAACGGGCGAGACGAGCTGCCTAATCTTTGCTATCCAATAAACGGTGGTTTCGCATGTCCCCCGTGTAGCATGTCCCCTGTGTAGCATGTCCCCTGTGTAGCGAAGCGGTTCACTGGCCCACTATTTCCTGGAAGCGGATTTCAGACGATATCTTCAGTCATTAGAATCAACTACGATACAAGTGTCTTATCTACAAAGGTGTATTAAATGTCAGTTACCTATAACTTTGACGTTGTGGTTATCGGAGGAGGGCACGCTGGTGTTGAGGCTGCTGCTGCCGCTGCTCGCCTTGGGGCTCGGACGGCCCTTCTAACTGCGAACTGCGACACCGTTGGCCAGATGAGTTGTAACCCTGCCATCGGTGGTGTTGGCAAAGGGCAGTTAGTGCGAGAGGTTGATGCACTTGGCGGTCTGATGGGATGTGCCATAGATGCTAGTGGTATTCAGTATCGAGTATTGAACCGTTCAAAAGGCCCAGCAATGCACGGGCCTCGCGCACAGGCTGATAAGCGGCACTACCAGATGGAAGTGAAGCATCTTGTTGAGTCGACACCAAATCTTGTACTTCGGCAAGAAATGATCGAAGGCCTCCGTTTTGAAGACGTTGATAATGTGGGCGAATCTGGCTCGAAGCGACGGATAACAGGTGTCATTGCTCGCGGCGGTATTGAGTACCGCGCTGAAGCTGTTGTGCTCACCACAGGAACATTTTTGCAAGCAGTCATGCACACTGGTGAAGCCCGCACGCCTGGTGGTCGAGCAGGGGAGGGGACGACTGCTGGGGTGAGCCACGCCCTTCAGGAAATTGGCTTTCGTCTTGATCGATTTAAAACGGGTACACCGTGTCGACTACATGGTCGAACAATTGATACAAAATTCTTACAAGAGCAGCCTGGGGACGAAGTTCCACAACAATTTTCTTTTCTTACAGATTCAATTAAACGAGAGCAGCTCTCATGTTGGATTACTCGGACAACTCCTGAAATTCATGAAGTTATTCGTCAGAATCTGCATCGTGCGCCAATGTACAGTGGTCAGATTAATTCGCGTGGTCCACGTTACTGCCCAAGTATCGAGGACAAGGTGGTTCGTTTCTCAGACAAGGAAAGCCATCAGATTTTCCTTGAGCCTGAGGGGTATCGAACTCACGAAGTGTACGTGAATGGCATTTCGACAAGTCTCCCACGAGATGTGCAGGACATCATTATTCGGATGATTCCTGGGCTTGAGCAAGCAGAAATTATGCGGTATGGCTACGCTGTCGAGTACGATTATGCGCCTCCGGATCAGCTCACTCTCAGTTTAGAGAGCAAGCCAGTGTCAGGACTTTTTCTTGCAGGGCAGATTAACGGTACGACGGGTTATGAAGAAGCAGCCGCGCAAGGACTTGTAGCTGGTACAAACGCTGCGTTGTTTTTGCAACACGCAGAGCCAATGATTCTCTCAAGGGAGGAGTCGTATATTGGTGTCTTGATCGACGACCTTGTCACGTGTGGTGTCGATGAGCCATATCGTATGTTTACGAGTCGCGCAGAGCACCGACTTGCCCTGCGGCACGACAATGCCGATAGGCGACTTACGCCAATTGCCCAAAGGTTTGGTCTTGCTGAGCCTGCTCGCGTAACTCGCTTACAGCAAAAGTTTGTCGAGATTGAGTCTGTGATGAGTACCTTGAACGACCACCGCGTAAACGGAGTGACTCTTGCTGATTTGCTCAAGCGGCCGGAAGTCACATGGAAAAATTGCCTTGAGATGCTCCCGTCTTTGGCTGCCGTATCGCATGAAGTTGCTGTACAGATCGAGAATGACATTCGGTATGCGGGATATCTTCGCGTTGAACAACAGCGGATCAAACGACGTCGACAGCATGGTGAAAAGCCGATTCCAGAGGGTTTTGATTATTGCCGAGTGAGACATCTTCGGGCAGAGGCTCGTGAAAAGCTTGAGAAAATAAGACCTCGTACATTGAGCCAGGCTGGTCGTGTCAGCGGCATTACTCCAACAGATCTTACCCAGATTCTGCTGCACCTCGATCAGCCGGGCCGGGCATGAAAGTGAGCGTTGATTTGTGAAAATTGTTCAGATCACAGCAGGAGCGGGAGGTCGACTCTGCGGTTCATGTCTTCACGATAATGCGCTTGTACGGGCTCTTCGTCAGCGGAACAGAGACGCCATGCTGGTGCCTGCCTACGTCCCCACAACGTCTGATGAAGAAAATGTCGCAGAGCCAATTGTTGTGATGGGAGGGGTGAATGTCTTTCTGCAACAAAATTCATCTTTTTTTCGACATACGCCTCGTTGGATTGACTGGTTTTTTGATCGACCATTTCTTCTGCGAGCGTTATCCCGTTGGAGCGGGAATGCCCGTCCTGCTGATCTCGGTCCACTAACTGCTTCTTCATTACGAGGTGAAGAGGGGTGCCAGCGAAAAGAGGTTTCTCGCTTGGCAGCATGGTTGGCTCGTGATATCCGGCCGGATGTCGTCCACCTCTCAAATGTTCTTCTTCTTGGTTTAGCGAAACCGATACGACGAGCGACCGGTGCATCGATTGTCGTAACCCTCTCTGGCGAAGACCTTTTTATTTCTCAATTACCTGAGCCCTACCAGCGCGAGGTGAGGGAGTTGCTTGTTGAGCGAGCAGCCGACGTAGATCGTTTTATTGCATTAAATAGTTCGTATGCCGATCGTATGCAAAAGATTCTCTGCTGTGGGCAAGACCGCGTCACGGTGATTCCCCACGGAATTGATCCAGACGGTTTTCCAAAAAAATCACCAGATCTCATGGCCCGGAGAGCGTCACGGGGAGATCGTAGAGTTATTGGATATCTCGCCAGAGCATGTCCTGAAAAAGGACTCGATCAAGTAATTCGGGCGACAGCCCTTCTTGTAGAAAAAGGCATGGATGTTGAACTGGTAGCGGCAGGGGCAACTATTCCGGCGGAGGAAGAGTATTTGTCCGGGTGTCATCGATTGGCTGAAGAACTAAGGGTATCACGACGGTTTCACTGGCAAGGTCAGGTTGACCGAAATTCAAAAATGAAGCTTCTGAATGAAATCGATGTGTTCGTAATGCCAACACCGGTACCAGAGGCGAAGGGAATTCCGGTTATTGAAGCAATGGCATCAGGTGTACCCGTAGTCGCATCTGCATCCGGGGCGTTTCCCGAACTGTTAGGAATTCAGGAGCCTATGCCTGCGGGCGAGGTGCATATACCAGGAGACATTCCTGATCTTACTCGTTGTATAGAAAAAGTGCTTCGTGATGACGCATTCGCCGCTGAACTCGGTCTCGCCGGACACACTCGGGTAACTCAGCGATACCAGTCTCATCATATGGCAGCAGCGCACGAGTCGCTTTATGAAGACATGCAGACGTAATCGTGGTATCGGGGTGGGAGTATCAAGCTCATGTCGCGTGCAAAACAATGATGAGAGCCGGCGTTGCCTGCTTCGAAAACCATCAAACGTTCTCTTCGTCCGCCGGGGGTGTAAGTGGCTGCTCTTTGGCGTCTGGCGATTTCGTCTCAGGGAACAAGAGAGATGCGGCAACGCTCGTTCCTATGAGACCAATAATTGCAATGAGAGAGGCCCATGGTGGCACAAGGTGACCTTGTGCATGGGCATCCCAGCCGCCTAATTCTGCAACCCACTCTGTGTGATGGGCAGCTTCCGCAATCATTTTTCCACCAACAAAAACAAGGACAGCTGATAGTCCATAATTTAAGAAACGGAAGAGATCCATCACTCCTGCTAATAGGAAATACAGTGCACGTAGTCCAAGGATGGCAAAGACATTTGAGGTGAACACCACGAACCGGAAATAGTGTGCATGCTGGTCGACGACCCCGAAGATTGCAGGAACACTGTCGACCGCAAAGAGTACGTCAGTGCTTTCAACAACAAGGAGCACAAGAAACAGCGGAGTTGCAACCCAGCGGCCACCTTCATCGACAAAGAATCGGTCTCCGGCAGGTGTGGTTGTAACAGGGAGGAATTTCCTGAAAAACTTGAGGAGGATATTGTCTTCCGGGTGAACATCTTCACTTGAGAACGCGAGCTTCAGGCCTGTGTAGACGAGGAATCCACCAAACAGCCAGAGGATGCCCTGAAAGCGTTCAACCAATTCAGCGCCCACCAGAACAAAAGTGAGTCGCATGAGAACAGCGCCAAGAATTCCCCAAAACAGAACACGGTACTGATATTTCAGAGGCACGCCGAAGTAACCAAAAACCACGGCGAAGACAAAAACGTTATCCATCGACAGGGACCATTCGACAAGATACCCCGTCAGGAACTCCACAGCCGCAGCACTACCAAGCCACCACCAAATCAAACCATTGAACGAGAAGGCAAGAGTGGACCAGACACATGTCCAGAATGCACTCTCTGACAGCGATGGTTCGCGAGAGTGTTTGTGGAAAACAGTGAGATCAAGCACGAGCAGAACTGAGACAAAAATCGCAAATGCCACCCAATGAAACATGCGGATTGGGCTATCAGGGGTGGTAGCAGTTGCTGGTAACTCCGCAACTGCAATGAGCGTATGCAGTCCAGTGAAGTTAAGTTGTGCCAGAGTACTGGAAAGAACGGCGACCACGTTGGTGTATGATCCTTTGTGTCTTGCTAATAAAAGAAGAATGCTCGAAGGCACAGAATACTATCAGACCGTCACTCATCTGATGAGGGGTTATTTCCAATGGTCTCTCGAATAAAACTTGTGACCATGGCCTTGAAAACATGGTGTAAACGACTCCAGTCACGATCTTCAGCCTGGCAGAAGACTACGTAACAGGCTGTTGATGTGGAAAGACAGCGAACTTCAGCAGTATTCGTTAAATCAAGATATGAAAAGTTGAAATCAGCCCCAGAAAGACTGCTTCCGAACATATTTTCGGATTGAGGATGTACCTCAAGATCTGGATATTCCCCGCGGAGTTGTTCGGTCGTGGCGTTGATGAGGTCTTCTGAATCGGCGTCTGCCGGCTGCCTGTTCAGAGACCAGAACGCCCCGTCGGGTGCTGATGCAGTGATGCCGGACACACCATCTGGAGAGGTGTCTTCCTCAATAACCCAGTTCTCTGGGTATTCAAAGCGAATCCCATTTCGGTCGAATTTCATACATATTTCCCGAAAAAAATGGATAAAAAGATTGGTCTGGAGCGGTCTAGACGCCTTGAGCCTGGCGACGCTATCGTCTCAGCCCACTTCATTTTACCATACCCGGCGGCCAAGTCGCCGACTCGCTTTT
>Ga0315315_10000258_pt1 | contig 42285 bp, 33 predicted proteins | sample M140m3416metaG_FD_203699 | JGI IMG/M metagenome (GOLD analysis project Ga0315315, IMG submission 203699) | Ammonia-oxidizing marine archaeal communities from Monterey Bay, California, United States - M1 40m 3416 | ecosystem: Environmental > Aquatic > Marine > Intertidal zone | place: USA...
AGAAATTCCGATCACGGCTGGCACATCTGCGTTGCCCAGGTAATACGCAAAACCATCGACCACCAGCGAAGCAGGAACGCGTCGGACCGGTGGAGTCGTATGTGATTCCGGGGCTGTCACACGAACCAGTGTGGATTCGAAGGGCAGTGATCCGCCAGATTGTACAGAGTCAGGCAGTGTTTCAGAGGATGATGTCAGCAAGGTTTCCGATGCGTTACCAGCCTCCGTATTATTGCCGGCTGTTTCACTTTCGAACCCATTCAGATTCCAGCCGTAAAGTGTAACGTCCGTATTCATGCCGCGTTGCACTACCGGTGGCACAGAAAACACGATACGTGGACCAGTGCTGATATCGAGTCGATAGAAGTAGTTGTCACCTCCTGAATAGACAAGATCATGCAGTTTAACGATGTAGTCGCCATCAGCAGGAATTGCAAAGGTGATTACCGGATCGACGCCGAAGAAGCCTCGGTTAACCGCCAGCCGTTTTCCGTCCGCGTCACACAATTCCATTATTGCTCGTAAAGAGGAATCAATCCGATGTGCCCAGCATTCGATGATGACGCGTTCACCCCGGACGGCTTTGAAGCGATAACTGTCAATATCGCCCTTGGCAATCCGGCCACTGATCACACTGTCAATCAGTGCGGACTGAGGTGATGGAGACTCTGCCAGTTCTTCTTCTTCTTCGACGAGATGCTGTCGCCGGGAGACACAGAACGTTCTTATGGAACTCACTCCGTTCGAACTAATGGTCTGCACATCGTACAGGCCCGGTAAAGTGTCAGCAGCAACGTCGACGACGAAGTTTTCACCTTCTGACTTTCGGAAGGTCACACCCGGATTGTTGCAATGGGCAGATGACAGATTCTCGAGGCCACTTCCTGCGAAGACGATGGAAGTTGAAGTTCCCGTCTGAGCGCTGACCGGGAAGATGCTCTGCAGTTGCTGCGCCGTTACACAGGAGCCGACACCACACCAAAGCAACACAGCGAGTCGCAGTCCTAAAAGAGAGACTGTTACCTGACGAAGCAGAAAAAGTGATCCTCGGCGAAAACGCGGACCACTATGGCTGAGAGCAGCGTGGGACATGGCATCTGGAGGTCGGGCATGTTGAAGGGTTGAGGCTGTCGCCGCATTACGAAGAGCTGTGTTCCCCTCACTGCAGGACAAGCTTCTCAGGATACATGCGGTTTCTACAGAATTCACCTGCAATCCGACGGCGTGCGCCGAGAATTGATGCATCGTTGTCAGCTGACACACCGGAAAGCTCAAACGGCGGCAGGGAACGCCTCGTATCCACGGCAGAACGGCGTTTGCCGGCTTACAAAAGCGTTCGAACGACCTTGGATAAGCATGATGACCGGGATTTTCTTCCTGCCGTTCCCAGATTGACGTCGCAATCAATCGGCATAGAAAATCTATGAAGACCTGCAACGACGTATTCTTTGGTTGAATGTTGTATTGCTAACAGTCCTGCTCGCGTTTCGCCGACGTCCTGGATGGACGTGATGCAGCCGAACCACTCGGACCAAAAGCATGGTCTCAGGGCATGACGTGGACGACATCTTCGAGGGTGAATTCTGAACGCGTTCCGGCCAGTCAGATATGCAGTACCTTTGATCGCCGGCAGGAATAGCAAAGGTAAGGTCGTTGCCTGCCGACCCTCCCGCCGGGTCAGTCGGTACCCGGTCATAAACCACCCGCCTCGGTTGCAAACCTTCAATCTTCGTGTCAACTTGTCGCCTGTTCCTGTCCTTCACCTTGTCCTCATCCGCGAACATGCATCCGCTCGACATCGCCGCCGTTACCGTTTATCTGCTGCTGATTCTCAGTCTGGGGTTTGCATTCGGGCGGAATCAGTCTCGGCGCGAGTTCTTCGTCGCGGGCGGATCGATGGGTTGGCTTGCCGTCGGATTGAGTGTGATGGCGACGCTGTTTTCCTCGAACAGTTTCGTTTTCTATCCGTCAGCCGCTCTGGGTAATAGTTTACGGATCGGTTTGTCGCTGGTGGCGTTTTCGCTGATGACACCGATCGTGATCTGGGTGTTCATACCCGTCTACGCGCGGCTAAAGGTCCAGACGGCTTACGAATATTTGGAACTGCGTTTTCACGTTTCCGTTCGAATTCTTGCAAGCGGGTTGTTTGTACTGTTGCGAATTGGCTGGATGGCTTCGGCGACGTATGCAGCCTCGATCGTGGTCTCAAGTGTCGCAGGAGTTTCGCAGACAACCGTGATTGTCGGGTTGGGAGCCGCGTCTGTGGGTTACACAATGCTTGGAGGATTACGAGCGGTGATGTGGACGGATGTCGTGCAGTTTTTTGTGTTTGCACTCACCATTATTGCGACACTGGTGCTGATTGTTCTGCACAGCGATTCCAATTCCAGCGAGATCATCAGGACGTATTTCGATGGACGCGAAGGTCTGGTCCTTGATTTCACTCCGTCGCTGACGTTGCCCTATGGGAGCTGGGCAATTCTGATCGGCGTGTTTCTTGAAGGTCTGTCGGCGTTTGGCTGTGATCAGGTCGCAGTACAGCGTTATCTTTCGGCTCGCTCAGAACGAACATCGCAATGGGGTGCCGTGCTGAATCTCGCGGCGATGTGGATTGTGCTGCCCGGTTTGCTGATGATTGGTGTTGGACTTTATTCGTACTTCACTAAGTATCCCGCGGAACTGGGGGACGGCACACTGACGGAAATTCTTGCCAGCCAGCCTAAGGTGGCTGATCGAGCGATGCCGGAATTCGTGCGGCTTCACTTTCCGCCGGGAGTGGCCGGTTTGTTTTTGGCCGCGTTGATGGCGGCGATCATGTCAAGCATTGATTCCGGTATCCACTCCGTGACGACATCGCTGGTCGTCGATTTTCGAGATCGATTGTTTCCTCGACTCCGTCCGACGGATGGACGCCGCGAATTGCGTGTCATTCGGCTGATGGTTGTCGTGATTGGAGCGATGGCGATTACGCTGGCCTGTTTTGTTGGTCCGCTGGGCAACGTGTTCGACATCGGGAAGAAGCTGACCGCGGCGTTCGGCGGCCCGCTGTTGGCGATTTTCATTCTTGCCCTCTTCTGTCGCCGAGCGACGTGGCTGGGCGTGCTGGTCAGTATCTCACTTTCTACCGTACTGACTCTTGTCCTGATGTATACACAGGACTGGTTTGCTGTCTGGTACTGGCCCTTCGGTTTCGGCATGTCGCTGATTCTGGGATACAGTGCGAGTTTCCTGCAGCCAGTGCAGCCGACAAAATTTACGTTCTTTCATATCATGCAAAACACCCCAGGAAGTGATTGATGAAATTCCACGAAATGACTGCAGAAGCTCTGGCGACTGTCGATCGCGATCAGACCCTCGTTGTAATTCCCATAGCGGCAGTCGAACAGCACGGTCCGCACCTGCCGACGGGCACGGACTTTATCATCTGCTCGGCCATCGCCGAAGCGGTGGAAGCTCGACTTTCGCAGCAGGTCTTACTGGCGCCTACAGACTGGCTGGGTGCCAGCGCGCATCATCTGCGGTTGGGTTCGACGCTCAACTCGCAGCTTGACACGTACATTGCCACACTCTGCGATATTGCTCGTTCACTGCTGGATGACGGTTACCGACGACTGCTGTTCATCAATGGCCACGGTGGGAATGTGGATCCCATGCGTGTGGCTGTTCGGGAACTTCAACCCAGTTATCCTGACGCGCTGCTGGCGGCCGGTTCGTACTGGTCGGTGGCGGATGATTTCATTCGAGAAACACTCGAAGGAGACCACAAAACAGTCGGGCACGCCTGCGAATTTGAAACAGCAATGATTCTGCATCTGCGGTCCGAACTGGTCGACAGTGCTCGGCTTGCCGATGCAGGAACATTGGTGACGGATCAAATTGACGGAGTATTTCTGAGTCGAGACATGCGTCAACGAACTCAGGAAGGATTCACGGGTCGGCCCGACCTCGCGACTGCGGAGAAAGGCGAGCGATTGTTCACAGGAATTGCGGATCGCCTGGTGTCACTGGTCGAACGGCTGTTGCAGGAACCAATCGGAACCGAGTATCGGGAGTTTATTGAGGGATGATGGATTCGTCGACAAAGTTCATTAAAGCAGGAGGAGGTCTTTTCCTCTGCAAACGATCTGAGCATTTTAAGTGACAGTCGTCTTGATGACTGAAGCAAGTCGGGTGGGCGGTGGCTTGCTGTGGGGGATCGATTTTGTGCCTTGATCAATTGACACGAGAATTTTTCACCAATCTGTACCCAACTGTCGCCTCAATAACAGCGATTCCCTGAAGTTGCATTCTCCGGTCGTTGTACCTGCGCTCAAGCAAACCACGCGAACGGTTTCCTGCGTACTCTCCCGACTGTTTTATGTCAGCGTGCTCAGGACATTATCACAGTTTCATTGGGTCCCAGATCGTGCAGGCCATGAATCGTTCGGGGGCATCCGTGTTGTGGTAGTAGTAGATGGTCACACACTTCCCATCAACCCGCTGGACAGTTCGTGGATAGCCAATGTCCCAGCTGGTGCCATCGCTGCGGAGGCTGGTTTCACGCGTCCAGGTCTGGCCTTCGTCGGAGGAGATTCTTGCTCGCAGCCCGTACGGGGACAGTCGCCATCCGTATGCCATTGCCAATGAGCCATTTTTCAGGCGAGTGAGTGTGGCAGGATTGCCGGCATTTTCAATGACTGGATCGTCGAGCAGATACCAGGACCTGCCGTCGTCATGTGACAGGTATGATTCTACCCACCAGCGCTTTTTACCATCAAAAACACCGCCACGACGTATCATTGTCAGGTAGCCGGTTTTTCCAACTCGCACCGTTGCCGGCATAATGGCATAGCCGTAGCTCAATGGGGGCTGTGTTCCGATCCAACCAACCAGATTCCATGTCAGCCCTCCGTCCGTGGTGCGAATACACAGTGACTGGCCCTCATCGTCAACGCCTTCTTTCGATGCGGCCACAAAGGCAGTGACGCGTTTTGGCCCTTCCACGAGGTAGTCGGTACGAGCCAGCAATTTCTGACGGCCGAATGTGGGAAGTTGATACGGTCCCCGCCACGTGCGACAGCGATCAAGGGAGTAATAGACGAGGCTCCCTTTCAGCTTGAGCGCCAGATCGGGATTTGAAAAATCAATCGGTTCCTGCAATTCCTGGGGAGGAGCACCGTCTTTGTTCCTGTCGGTGTAGACCAGATCTTCGACAGTCCATGTCTCACCACCATCCAGACTCCTTCCCTGCTGCGTGAAACCGGGGCGATTCGAGTCAAGGTCATGACCGCCTGTGGGGTTCTTCTTATGGTAGCCGAGGCTAAAGCCCACGACGATTTCATCATCCCACGACCAGATGCCCTGATTTGCCGGCCAGCCGGCAAAGCGACCTTCCTGCTGGTAAACAACCGTATGATGTATTGATTCTGTCTTTTCTGCCGCTGCAAGAGGGGCAGCCATTGACAGGAGAATGACCATGAAGCGTGATGGCATGGATTGTCTTTTTGTGGCGAAAGGAAGTCGGTTGGTTTTTGGGACGCTGGTTGTCAGAACACCGACGTTCACTCTATCGCTGAGTCTCATCTGAATGAATTGACTATCAATATTTTCTGGTGGGCCTTTGATCACCGTTTCATATGGTGTAGATCGAAATGGAACCAGGATTTGGCGTTGGTGATGAGCAGAAATCGGTTCCACGGGACGCTCTGCTAACGTGGCGATCAATTCTAACGTGGTGATGCAACGGTTGCCATCTTCGTATCTGGTTGCATCGACGATGCGCTGACAGTTTGATATCGAGAATCAGTTGTTATCGAGAATCGTCAACCAATCTGTCGTAGACCGCTCGCGCCCTGTCGAATGCTTCGACAGCGTCCGGTAGATCCACCGAGCTGATCTTCTCTTTCTTCATTTTCCAGCACTGGTCCAATGCTCGACGCGACCATTTGGCGCTGCGGTGATTGAGAATCGGCAGCCCTTCAACCGAGACGAAGATCGGATTGGTGTGAGCACAGGGGAAGATGCGAAGTGCCAGCCAGCAAGATTCTTGGATCTGCGGTTCGAAGGAGACATCTTTCCAGTTGCCATCTGCGGTGACCGTTTTGCTGTCGACAGCAATCCCGTTGATAACCAGTTCGACGGTCACATCACGCGTTGAACCGATCCTCGATCGCTCGATGTGCCAGTACGGTTGTCTGTCGAGGCTACTGGTAGCAATTTTTTGGCCGATTTCACTTTGTTCCACTGCAAGCAAGGCGGCTGCTTTCGCCGAAACTTTAACCCTCTGCGGTTGGGAGAGTTTCACAAGGCTGTCCGCAGTCCCCAGTTCAACTTCATCGACAGAAAAATCGATCAAGTGTGAGCGTCCACCAGAGACGTAGCCACTTCCCCGGCGAATGCCATCCAGATATTGATCATAGTTGAGATCATGATCGAGTTTGACGTAACTGCGTGCTTCACCAACTCTCTCATCGTAAATGCAGGGGAAGTCGGTTTCTCCACTCAGTCGGGGACGGAACCCGCAGTTCAAAGAGTGATACCACATATTCAGTTCCCAGGTGACGGGCGTGTCGCCTACGGAATAGAAATCGACAACATCTTCCGTCACAGTGACAATGAATTCATTAGCGCCAATGTCATTCATTCTTGGAATTTCGTAATTTGGCAGATCCCATGTCCCGTTCATCGGTGTGAGTCCCCAACCGGAATGGGCGTACCCCGTGAGGGCATTTTGAGCTTTCGCCCATTGCAGAATAGGCAAATTCCATGTGGGCCAGTCTTCAATTGTGGAGGTGTCTGGATAGTCGTCCTCCTGTAACCCCAGCAGCACGACGTGCCCCGCGTGTGACGACGGAAAACCTGAGACTTCGACATTGTATCGCAGCAGGTGATCGTGATCGGAATGCGGGTGATCGTGACCGGTGAAGTACGACTTTTGATGGTACCAGTTGCCAACCCAGTTGAGGACGTTCGCGATGTTCAGATCTTCACCGCGTTGAAATCGCCAGATGTGGTCCGGCTTCAAGCCTTCTTCCGGATTGGTGGAGTAGCAACAACCGGAAGCGTGAATATGAGAGTCTGAACTATAGTAACCATGCTGCCGCATGGAGACCCAACGCTTCAGTCGGAAGGTTTCGTGGTGTTCGGCTGTGTTCCGAGGAACCGTGATGGTCCGTGTTTTGGTAATATATTCGGGGCCTCGGGTGCATGCGACACGGAACTGACCGGGTGGCAACAGCACATATTCGCCATCCTCGCGATAGACCTGCGCATGGAAGTACTGGTCCGGATAGGGGTCAATCAGTGCCAGCCGTTTCGATGGGAGCGGGTAGATGCCCTTAAGGTCGGCAGGATAGTATTCATATTCGCGTTGTGCGCGACGGTCATAGTCTGACAGCCCGTGGTTGAGAGTTTGTCCGTATTGCGCATTTTGATCCTTCGGGAGACGTTCATATCGCTCAACGCCGTCGGTGAATATGAAGGATGCCATCGTTGGCGAGCCATCATCATCAATAACATGCAGCAGGACGGGCACGGCTGGAGCCGCGTTGAACAGCATGCGAATCCTTGTCGGGTTCAGGGGGCCATCGTCCCATTCGAGTCGAACATCGGCACGGCCCCCACCCTGAAAGTATTCGACCTTCACGCCATATGACTGGTCTCGTTTCAGATTAACCTCAGTTGTCCGGAGAGTCGTGCCCTGCAGGGCCCAGTTGCTGATGATTAGTTTTCCATCCAGATAAAGCCGTGTTCCATCATTGCTGCGGACTCCCAGACGGTAGCGGCCGGACTTTGGAACAATAAGAGACCCCGTCCACCTTGCAGAGAAGGCCTCTTGGTCAAGAGTGCTCCCTGGAGCGACTTCGTCTTTCCATTCGAAGTTGATCTCTTTGTCGATGCGCTCCAGAACCGGCTTGCCGGACAGGGTCGTATTAGCAAAGTACTCCGCTTTGAGTCCCTCCGTGGCATTTGTCTCAGCGGGTGGTTTGAGAAACGACGATTCGACCAGACGCATGTCCTTGTAGTAATCCGCAAGATAGAAATCGAGATCCGCCTGAAGCCGTCCACTCTTCCTGCTGTAGATCTGCAGGATGGCGTATTCAACATGGTGGCCGCTCAAGTTGGCTTGCAACGGCGCATTTCTAAACAGAGACAAGGCAAGAAATCGCTGGTCCAGTTGTTTTAACGTGAACATCTCTTCGGGCATCATCCGCGTCTGCCCCCTTGTCTCGACAAACAAAGGTTCGCTGTTTGGGCTTTTGACCTTCAGCCTTCCGGAATAGCCGGCGTAATTCGTGATCCGGACCAGGTAACTCTTCCATCCGCCCTGTTGCAGTTCAAGGGCCGGGGTGTTGCTCGTTACCGTCAGGCTGCCGTCATGTTCAATCTCGATACCAGCGAGGCAATAGCGATCCAGCAGCCGTTGGATCGCAAATCCAACACCGGCATCGTCGATACCGACTCGCCCTTTAAGTTGATTCAGTGTTTCTGAATCGTCCGGCGATAGAGGACTTCCCAGATATGACATCGCCTGCTGAATGTTCAATGCATTTTGCATTAACAAGCTGTTTGGAGGATTGCCATCGATTGCCTCCCGAGCTTTTACATGACTTGTCGGCAAACCACACAGCCACACGGCGATACCTCCACACAGCAGCAGTTGTCGAACTGACATTTCGCGCCCTTAACCTTTAAACAGGGTTTCTTGACCAAATGAAAAAATGCCGGTGCACTTTGAACAGAGCATTATTGACAGATTTCATATCGATACGGATGTTCCCGAAGGGGCCGCAGGTGGAGTCATTCTGTTGGTTCTTCAAGTCCATTTCGAAATGTAACACGGTGCTGCACGCCAGACGGTCAGCATGCAAACATACGACAATTTCTTGCAACTTGCTGCTTGCTGAACTTGACAACTTTGTTAAGTCCGTCAAAAGATTCAAAGCGGCCAAACCTTGGCCTCAAAGTTGAAATTGTTATGATTGTACATTTATCAGCCAGTACTCACGTCTTGCCTGGAACGAACGCCAGACAGACAATTTCCAGGTCACACTAATCGCCAAACCCGTGCGTTCGAAGCCGTGTCGTTGCTGCGATACGAGCCATTCGCGACGAATGACGCCCCTAATCGTAGAGAGCTTGTCATTGGTGGAGTACTTGCACGAGCAGCAACGCCAACCAATCTGAGCTGATGAAAAACGGCATCGCTAAATCGAATGGCATCACGATCGCCAATCGCGATGCGAAAAGCGGAAGTAGCCGAAATTATTTTTACCAGATCAGCTTAGTGGCGAAGTTGTCAGTGATCTGAGCAGCATGCCGTACTCTACATTCCATTCTGCAGTGCCTGCAGATGCCGAGCGAAGTGTTCTGCCAGAACCTCCGTGTACGTGTCCGGGTGGTCGTTCAGGATGGCGCGGATGGCTGGGCCCAAGTCCGGATCGGTCAGCGTAGAGCCGAAGGTGCAGTGAAGAATCTGTCGGCCCGGTTTTGTAAAGCCCTGACCATCAGGGACTTCAGACCAGAGTTCCAGGTATTCACGTTCAAGCTCTGTTATATCATTAACGGCTGATATGCCTGGCGCGGAAGCAAGCGTAGCGGACACGTGGTAGGTGGCTCGATCCGTTTCGTAGTGGCTGCGGCCAAAATCAATAATACGACGGAACAGATCTGCATCGTGCCGAGCTACGACGCGGAGTGCTTCCAGATAGCTTGTACCTGCAGTCTTCACGTGAAAACGGCCCTTTGTCGTGCGAGCCAGCAGGCTGTACATGGACAGTTTGTCAGATCCGGAATGAAGGCTAATCTTGTAACCGCCCAGTAGTGTGGCAATGGCGGCGTGATCAGAAAGTGAAGTCTCCAGTGCCTGCAGGTCACCTTTGAAATCAACTCCCTTCTCGAAGTCACCAATGAAGCGTGGTGCCAGGCTGACCAGCTTCATCTCACTTTGCAGGCATTGATCTGCAATGATGTAGTGTTCAGCCAGGGTTGTCGGCTGTTGGGTTTCGTCCACCGACAGTTCGATCTCATAATCTTTGCCGTTAGATTCATGAACCTGACGAATGTACTGCCCCATCTTTTGGGCGCGAGCAATCGCCAGACCATATTTCACGGCGGCTCGCATGCAGGCTTCTTCCGACAGATTGACCGTTGTTCCGGTCGAGAGCGAAATTGTGCGACCGATATAGTTGCTGAACCAGCCGACAGTTTCTTGAATCTGTTCGAACCGTAGTCGAATATCGGATTCGTTGTAATCATCCGCGGCCTGATCGACATCGTCCGATGGATCAATTGTGAAGAACGTAAAACCGGCCGCCACCGTGACATCCACATCTTCCGGTGTCTTCAGGTGATCGGCATCCGCTCCCACGCGACCGGTCCAGCCCGCAGCTTTGGCTGCCGTCAGTGCGTCGCTCATGACTTCAGGAGCAGTTCGCTGTGTGCGAGTCATCTCACGAATGGACTGTTGAGGGTAAATCGCTTCAATCCCTTTGCCAGCACGATTCATCGATTCCACATGACCAGGTGTTGCGGTTCCGATTCGATCGCCGAAGCCGAATGATGGGGCTAGTCCCAGTGTTTCGCATTTCATATTCATCTTTGTTTCTTTAAGAGAATGTTCAGATCGATCGTCAGTCGGCGACATCGATCATGGCCTTAATGACCCCGGTTTCAGGTTGCGTGAATGATTCGAAATCGTTCGCAACCGTATCGAATGTTGTGCGGTGAGTGATCCAGGTATCTGTATTAATGGTGCCGGTTTCAATGAGCCCGATGATATGTGTGAAATCATTGGCGACAGCGTTGCGAGAAGCCTTGAGCGTGATTTCGGGACGATGCAGTGTCGGGTGAGCGAACGAGATGTCCTGCGTTGTGATTCCAACGTAAACAAGGGTTCCCGAATGGGCTACATACTGCAGAGCAGCTGACATTGAATGCTGGTTGCCTGTCGCATCAATGACGACCGAGTAACGATCTCCGCTGGTGATTTCCATCGCCTGATCCCACTCCTTGCCGTCGTCGGAGAACTGAATGGTGTGGGCTACTGAGTAGTTACTGCGGCAGAACTCCAGACGCTCCGGGTTCATATCCATAACGGTAACGATTGCTCCTGTCAGTCTGGTGAATTCCAGTGTTGCCAGTCCAATTGGGCCGGCACCGATAATCAGTACATTTTCATCCGCCTGCGGTCCCCCGCGATCAGTCGCGTGACAGCCAATAGCCAGTGTTTCGACGAGTGCCAACTGCTCCATTGAAAGGACATCTGAGCGATGCAGTTTGTCTGCTCGAATCAGGAAGTGTTCGCATAAGCCGCCATCGACCATGACTCCAATGACTTCGAGTGTTTCGCAGCAGTTGGTATGGCCGGTGCGGCAGGCGTAACATGCACCGCAATTCATGTACGGTTCAACACTGCAGCGGTCGCCAGCCTTTATGCGAGTGACATCATCAGCAACTGCCAGTACTTCGACTCCCAATTCATGTCCGGGAATCCGGGGATAGCTGAAGAATGGCATCTTGCCGAGGTAGCCGCTGATATCGGTTCCGCAGATACCCATTCTGTGAGTGCGTACCAATGCCTGCCCAGGCCCCGGTTGACCGGGATCGGCAACATCGACATGAACCAGCCGTCGAGGTTCTTGAAACTGAATGGCCTTCATGCTTGTTCCCTGAGTCACACTGGTCACGCATACTGTTTTGATACCGACCGTCCTACTGGACGTTTAATTGTCTGGCAAGCCGGGCTGTCCGCGAAGAGAATAATTCGAGTCACATCGTGCTGAATCGTTGCAAAAGGTGCTCAGCAAGCTGATCTGCAGATTCATCACCAGTCACTGGAATACTGCAGCACTCTTCCATATTGCGAAACCAGGTATGCTGCCTCTTGGAAAACTGACGAGTTCCAATCTTGATCAGTTCGACTGCATCTTCAAGCGGCTGGTTGTCTTCAAGATGAGCAATCAGTTCACGGTACCCGAGAGCTTGTCGAGCTGTTCTTCCCGGAAGCGGAGTGGTAGCCAGCAGAGTTTGCGTTTCTCTCAGCAGTCCACGTTGCATCATCAAGTCGACACGGCGGTTGATGCGATCTCTCAGCCAGTCGCGAGGAGGCTCCAGCCAAACCACGGCAGCGGGGCGTTCGGTTAATGGTCGAGGCGTATTATGGTGTTGTTGTGACAGTGGAAGTCCCGTAGCAGCGTAAACTTCCAGAGCTCGAATAATCCGCCGTTGGTCGTTGATGTGCAAACGATTAGCCGTTATCGGATCAACAGCCATCAGCTGATCGTGCAGCTGTTGAGGTCCGTCCCGCAGCGTTTGTTCTTCGAGGCGATTTCGCAGATCCCAGTCTGCAGGTGGTCCCTCGTAAATCCCTCGCAGGATGGCTTTGAGATACAATCCAGTTCCTCCGGAAAACAACGGGACGCGTCCTCGACTGATCACATCTTCAACCGCTGATAACGCAGCTGTGATGTATTCCGTCACGCTGAAGTCCTGGTGAGGTTCCGCCAGGTCAATCAGGTGATGTGGTACCGTCGCCCGTTCGATCGGATCCGGTTTTGCAGTTCCTATATCCATTCTGCGATACACCGCCATGGAATCCATGGAGAGGATTTCTGCATTGAGGCGTTCAGCAAGATTCAGAGCGGTCGCTGTCTTACCAACCGCTGTGGGCCCTGTTAAGAACCAGCATTGTTTGAGCAGTTCAGCAGGAAATTTCATAACGAATTGTCGCCCCGGCTTTGTCGTAAGGTATTCTAAAGTTGACCAGAATTAGCAAAGCGCAACGAATGAGGTACCGATATTCTTCTCTTGTACAGTAGCCACACCGAGCATTGCTACTTAACTTTTATCCCGCAAGTGACCGGAAAAAGTCATGGGCCAATTTACGCTTTCTGCAAAATTTGATTGTTCGCCGTCGGTACTCCGTGAGTATCTGGGAGTGATTTCCAATATCGAGTTTATCACTGATCCCGACCTCGAAATTGAAATCATCGAATCTCCCATCCTTGTGACTGCAAATGCTGAAATTGCTTTTTCACTGATCACCGGTGGCTTTCGACAGGTTTTAAGACATCGTTGGACGACTGTAACGGACACTCAGATCGTTGCTGAGCAGATCATGGGACCAACAAAGTCCTGGATTTACGATCAGACGATTTCCGCCTCCGAGAATGGATGTGCCTTGCGGGAAACCGTTGTTTTTGAGCCTCCTGGTGGCATGCTGGGGTTTGTCTTCACAGAAGACAACATCATGGAATCTCTTACTAGTGGTACTGCACTGCGGCACAAATTGCTTACTGAGCAGCTTATTGCACAACAGTCAGCGTAGTGGCATGATGTCTGCGACGTGGAATGGCGGACATCCGTTGACCGCGACTGTGCGTTGTTATCACTGATTTCTTCCTTCTGCAATTCGTTACAATATGCTCCAACGATTCCTGCTGATCTGGTTAATACTGAGTTCCGCGATTGCTCTGGTGTGGCCGCGGATTGGTCTGCAATTTGATCCTTTCCTTTTCGTCGGAGGGGACGGGATCTCTGGATTGATTGTTGTGGTGATGTTCTGCATCGGGACGTTGCTGGCGATCGAAGAAGTGGATGCGCTGTTTAAGCGATGGCCGACGGTCATTGTGGGGACTGCGATTCAATACGTCAGCATGCCACTGTTGGCCTGGATCATGATTCAAATTCTTCAGCCAACCCCTCAAATCGCCGCCGGGATTCTTATTGTTGGTTGTGTACCGGGAGCAATGGCATCGAATGTGTTGACCCTGGCGGCAAGAGGAAACGTCAGTTATTCCGTCAGTCTAACGACCTGTGCCACACTGCTGTCACCATTGGTTGTTCCATGGATCCTCAAATTCACGATCAGTGACGACGTGAACTACGAAGGCAAAAAAGCGGTGTCGATGCTGCTGTTAACTGTCGTACTCCCGGTTGTTAGCGGACATCTGTTACGCCGATTCACAGGAGGCTTCGAGCGAGCCACCGGGCTGTTACAGGCGGTGGCCAATCTGGCAATTCTTGGCATCATCGCGATTGCTATTGCGCTCAAACGAAATGAACTTCAGGAGATCACGTGGCCTCTGCTGGGGATACTGGCAGCCATGAACATCGGAGGCTACCTGGTTGGGTACTTCGGGGGAGTCATGGCGAAAATTCCGGAACCCATGCGCCGAGCACTCACGCTGGAAGTCGGAATGCAAAATGCCGGAGCAGGAACGGGGCTGGCCATTCATCTTTTTGGGGAGTCCTCTCCCGCTACGATTCCATGTGTGCTTTACACGTTTGGCTGCATGCTGACCGGAACTATCCTGGCGACAATCTGGCGCAGCTTTCATCCTGGCGAGCAAGGAATGAGCATTAGCGCGTGATGTTAGTTGTTAGATTTGGAAATCGCACGACTTACAAACAGCCAGACAATTCCCATCAGAAGAATGCTGGTGATAATAGCAATCCACGCAGTGCGTACCGCCTGCTGAGTCATGTCTTTAACGGGCTTGAGCATATTCGCTCGTGGTTCCTGCACAATGACGACCCATTGTGTTTTGCTGTGACACATGACTGCCATCGCTGCCATGAGTTCCTGCCGATAGACCTCAACAGATTGATCCGATAGCTGTCCGACAGGATCCGGGTAATTTTCCAGCATGACTGCCGCAGCCTGCCCGTGATCTTCTGAAAGGTTCTCGGCATCTGCCTTGGCATTTCTGACAAGCGACAGAGTCTCTTCCGGGATGTCCAATTTATCAAAAGCTCGGTCGAGTTCCTGCTGAGACTGGTCGTAGAGCCAAGGATGATCCAGCAGTTGCCCGGATTTGATATGAGCGATCGCGATTGTGCGAATGATCGACTCTTCATTTCTGTTGAGTGGTTGTTCTTCACGAATATACTGCGCCAGCCGGATTCGGAGGTCCGACAGGTGGGCTGTCCTGCCAAGGACACCGATCACATTACCTTTCAGATTTTTGATCGGTACGCTGAGCGACACCATGAACCGGCCCGTTGAATCACTTTTGAAAGGAAGAGAGACATGTGGTTCAGTAATTGGGCTAATGTCAGCGGGTACGTTGCCTTCTGAGTACTCAATATTGCGTCCATGGAAATAGTCACGTTTTGAATACTTCTTACCGATGGATTTTTTAGAGTAAGGATGTCGCCACAGCTGCCGCCCGTGTTGATCCTGCAGAAACCAGCTGACGTCAATCTCATGGCCTCGTTTGTTGTTGCGAGCATCTGCACGCAGGCGGGCCTTATCAAGACTTTGCATCCACTTTGGTCGCTCTGACAGCGGCGAATCATGAAATGTCGTCGATTCCGTGACAACAGTGTCACTGCTTGTCTTTGTCAAAGCCTCTTCCAGCGGGCCAACCAACTCTTCAATCTTGGCTGCATCGACGAGGTTTTTGAGTTTGATGTTCAGCTCTGTGAGATCAGTAGGGTCGCCCAGTTGCCTCACTCCAGTTGCCACATCCTGCAAATCTTCTCTTCGATTTTCGATCTCAGTCACATCCTGCAGGTCCTTCAATCGAAATTCCAATTCAGCCACTCGTGACAGGTCGGTGAGTCGCGCTTCCAATTCGGATTCCATCGCTCCCGCCAATGCTCGAGCCGACAAAGCGTTGCTTTCAAGGGCTCGGTCAGTCAACCGTCGTTCCATTTCCTGAAGGTTAGTACGCAGAGCGCCAGCAAACAGTGGTACCATGGCAGCGATTAGCAAAAGCGGTCCAAGTACGCCAAGTAGCAGCAGCGGCCGTCGTGCTCGTTGTTTCTCGCGTTCTTCCAGTTCTGCCAGAATGGCTTGAGCATTCGGCAGTCGTTTGGACGGATGTACAGACAGACACATGTCAATCAAATAGCCGAGTCGTTTATCGACTCCCGCTACCGAACGGTGAGCAAGCGGCTGGGGTGCATTCTTAATTGCCTCTCGATAGATCGCCAAACGGTCCTTCAGTGCATCCGTTGTCTCCAGCGCTGTCTGCAGCTCAGCGGTACGAAATGGAGGCTCGCCGGTAAGCATGTGGTAAAGCAGTGCTCCAACAGCATACACATCCCAACGAGCATCCGCGATGGCTTCCAGATCGGCCTGTTCGGGAGCCATGTAGTACAGAGTTCCCAGTGCCGGGCTGCGTTCGTGCGACATTTGGGACTGACCGAAGTCACATAGGCGTACCTGGAAAGTCGAATCCAGTAATACGTTGTCGGGCTTGAGGTCACAATGCAGAACGCCGGCGCCGTGTGCTTCGATGAGTGCTCGACAAACTTCTCTGGCAATGCGAACTGCTTCGTTGGCTGCCAGTGGTCCTCGCGCCATGTAAGCGTTCAGTGACCCGTTCTCAACGAACTCCATGACATAATAGGGAGGGTCTGCGTTCCAGCCGACATCCAGCAGCTGCACGATATTACGAGACGTATACAGAGTCGCCAGTTTTTCGACTTCGCGGCTAAGTAGTGACCAGTTGAGTCCTCTGCGATGGAGATAGTATTTGACGGCCACCATTCGACCGGTGTTGTCTTCTCTCGCCAGCCAGACAGTTCCATACGCTCCAGTGCCCAGGCGGCGAATCATCGTATAGCCGTCGATTTCGGCAGGAGGCTGATTGCCTTCAATGCTGAGACGCCGCGAACCTTCGCGTTCGTCGTCGCCCTGAACCTGAGTGTCACCGGAATTATTCACTCTCGAATCACCGATCTGCCTAAGTACCTCAAATACCACTCTGTCACAGAAAGTAACACAGATGTCATCCGTAGTGTGACCCTATGGCCTCGCACTCCGAATCGTAGATGAAAATAGATGAATAGTCTGTAGTGGATCAGCCACACCAGTTGAAATGCCTTTGCTATGTCCGTAGCCGTTTGTTTCTTACCGGAAACGCCTGCTATGGACTTGTAAGCAGAGCTGTCACTTTCGCATCTGCTTCCCGGGTTGCTGTTGCGATCACGTCAGCGACTGAGACGGGAGTAAAATTCTGTCGTTTACTTTCGTCAGCAGCTTCCATAAAGGCATAGATTTCGATCGTCTCCTCGGGTGCGATCGGAACTTCACGCGTGCGAAAGAACTTTGCAATTTCCAGCAGGAGAGGAGCGTATCCATCGTAGTTACCAACGCTGCCGTTTGCTTTGGAGCCAAATGCAGTTCCTCCGTAACTGCGTTTTCCGGCACGCAGGCCACGAAACGTTCCGATACGACCATCGTTCCAAATGCCGGTGACAAGTTCATGATCCGGCGTTTGAGATCGAGTGACCGTTTTGACTCCCGGACCCATCACGGTGAACAGACTCTCAACTCCATGAATGCCGTACCAGTATAAATCCGGATGAGTCTTTTCCAGACTACATGGCGACCATGTCGAACAGCCCGTGATTTCACCCAGGGATCCATTGCGAGCGGCTTGAGTTTTTGTGCCGTATCGCAATGACGAAGAAGAGAAAATCGGAACGTCGTAGTGGTTCGCCAAACTGAAAATTGCGAGGCAATCTGCAAGAGAGCCGGCAATGGGTTTGTCGACGAAGCACGGCTTTCCCGCTTTGAGGACCGGGATGATCTGTTTCAGGTGTGGCCGCCCATCGTTTGTTTCCAGTAGTACGACATCTACCTGAGCAATCAGAGAGGGCAGATCTTCGATGATCTTAACCCCCATTTCTTTCATCTTTATGGTGTATTCCGGAACCCGTGATACGCTGCTTTGGATGTCGGGGGATCCTTGAGGATACACTGCGACTACTTGCAGTCCCTTCAGGTCTTTTTCTTCACTGTTGTGTATCAGTTTTGTGAAGTGCAGGCAGTGGGATGTATCCAGGCCAATCATGCCAATGCGAATAATGTCATCAGCGGAATTTGCCAAAGACGCGGGAATCAATACGAGTAAAAGAGCAAACAGTCTCATGGAAGTGTCTCAGCAATTCAGTCCGTAATCCTGGATGCCGCAGACGGGTGTCATCTGTTGTCCGCAGTCTGCGATATGGCTTTATGAACAGCGACTACAAAGATCGGCTAACGCTTTAACAGGCAACCATTCTGACGAAGCAGTTGCCAACGCAGAACTTCGACAATGCTCTTGCCAACCGCTTCGAAAACAGTTGGCACGACGGCGTTTCCAAACTGTCGGTAACTTTGAGTGTCAGAAACCACCTGCTGATTGAGAAGCTGTTCAGGAAAGCCCATTAGGCGACCGGCCTCGTGAGGCGTTAGTCGCCGCGGATTCTTATTTTTCCCCTGAGCAATCAGGATCTCAGAACCGTCTTTGTAGTATCGAGCGCTCAACGTTCGAGTCACTCCTTCCGGATCAGCAATGCTGCAGCCGAATCCATTTCCTTTGGCTTTGTGCCGAGCAGCGTAGTCCTGCAGGTACTGCCAAAGACGATCGGTCAGAGTGTACTTCGCATCCGGGCAATCTATCAGGATGTCTTTAAGTTGCGGAGATGGGCCTTCCGGCATTTCGGGAAAAACGAAAGGAGGCTCGTTGCCGAAGACTCCACGATCGAAGCCGACGATGACAACTCTCTCACGGTGCTGAGGAACCCAGTGAGCCGCATCAATTACCTGGTCGAAAACCACGTAATTCAATTGGTCGAGTGTGCCTTTAATTGTCTTCCATGTATCGCCTTTGTTGTGAGATCTCAGGTTCTTGACATTCTCCAGCAACAAGACCGGTGGACGATATTTTTCAATAATGGTCGCCAAGTGGAAGAACAGTGTTCCCTGAGTGCGATCCTTAAACCCGTGTTCTCGTCCCATACTCTTCTTTTTGGAAACGCCAGCAATGGAAAATGGTTGGCAGGGAAATCCGGCAGCCAGAACGTCGTGGTGTGGCATTTCACCCGATTTCGAAAGTTCTGTGACGTCGCCACCAGGGTCTTCACCGAACCATGCATGGTAAGTTTTGCGGGAGTGCTGGTCTCGTTCACAAGAGTGCACACACCTGCCGCCGACAGCTTCCAGCCCCAGTCGCAAGCCTCCGATGCCGGCAAACAGGTCGATAAAAGTAAATGGTAGAGACCAATGGCTTGTGATTGGCGGACTGGTATTCGCTTCGTCGGGCAGATCTCTGAATAGATCAGCCTTGTTATCTTTATCAATCGCATCTGCGAGCAATGAAACGAGATATGCATTTTGGCTAATCATGCGTCGCCGATGTTCGCGGCGAATCTTCGCATGGACCGGGTTTGGTACGTCACGAATGAGGAAATTGGGCATTCCGGTTCCTTCAGGCTGGATCCCGGGACGATATCACATCGTCCCGGGTGTTCAAGACTGGAGCATTGGTCAAAAGATGCCCGCTTGATTAGGATGCATGCCCCGGGGAGTGTCCACGCCGGGGAGCAGGTGGAAACAAACAGCCACAATTCCAATGAGCAGAGGCTGACACCTTCAAAAGGCGAACGGACCAGGACTTCGGTGAAATGGTATCTACAATAAAAAACAATGCTGATAGTCGACCAGGGAATGGTGGGGGTGGTGAACCCGCCTCGTATCACGCAATTCTCAAGGCAGCGATTACGCAGTTTGCCCAAAAGGGGTTTGAAGGCACTCGGATTGAAACGGTTGCCCGTGAAGCGAAGTTCAATAAAGCCTTGGTTTACCGGCATTTCACCGATAAGGACGGACTCTTTAAAGCAGCTCTGCGGTACAAGTTGGACGAGCGAATCCGGATGTTGCCGGCATCACCACTTGATCTTAGCAGCGTAATGTTTAACTACTTCACCGAAACTCTCAAGGACCGCGAATATATACGGCTGATCATGGGTGAAGCGATGATGGGAGAAGCCGGTGTCATCGAGGACTCCTGGCGGCACCATTATTATCAAAAGCATGTTGAGCTGGTCAAAGAGGCTCAGGTGAATGGGCAACTCCCTGATTCCATTGCTCCCGATTTCTTGATGCTGATGTTCACATCAATGATTCTGTTTCCAGCCGTTCTACCTCAGGTTTCCAGAATGTTGACAGGCAATTCTCCGGAATCAGAGGAATTCCAGGAGCAGTGGAAGATTGCCATCCAGGGCCTGGAACGAGCATTGCGGCAGTCCATTGGCAACAATCAAAAGTTGAATGTGACTGGGGATCCGGGTTGAATGAGTGCCACAGCTGTTTTTAAGGTGGCTATTTTGTTCCAATTGCTCTGCGTGTTCCGACGAAGGCACGCTGGATCGGGCTGACTGGAACTCATGCTGATGGCCTCAAAGTATCGTCAATGTTGCTCCGGAAACGGCAAAGCCAATCGAACAGTTATCAAACTGATTGCCCTGCACCTGTCTCTATCCTCTGTTTAACATAAGCAATCAGTTAGAACTGTCACCGTGTCGCCTGTTGAAACTGAATTTGTTATCGCAACAGAAAATCCAGGAAAAATTCTGGCAGAATTGCGTCAGCATTTGCCGGGAAAATCGTGGAAGGATGTTCGCCGATTGCTACGCGGGAGACGAGTCGCAATCAACGGAGTCGTCTGCATTGATGAAGGCCGAGGGCTGACAACCGGAGAAACGGTTCGAGTGGGTGTTAAACCGCTCCCGGCTCCGCCAACCGATGAAGATGTGATGGTTCGCTACGTTGATCACGAACTTGTGATTGCTGAAAAACCATCCGGCATGATTACGTTACGCCGTACATCAGAACTCAGTTGGCCCGCATCTCGTCGTCGCGTTCAGCCTTCGCTCGATGAGTCGGTTTCCCGCCTGATCGCTGAGCATGCGGCGCGACGATCCGGTCATCGTCTGCGTCAAAGGGTTCCCCGCTTACTGTCTGTGCACCGGATCGATCGAGATACCAGCGGGCTGCTGGTGTTTGCGCGTACCGAGGCTGCTCAGCAGCAGATCATTAGCCAGTTTTCTGAGCACAAAGCGGTCCGCAAATACTTTTGCATTGTGCCGGGAATTGTCGAAGAGCAAACTGTCACGTCTCAGTTGATACGAGATCGAGGCGACGGACTGCGAGGAAGTACGACTGATACTTCGGTTGGCCAGCAGGCGGTGACTCACATTCGTACGTTACGATCTTTGGGGGATTACAGCGAACTGGAATGCACACTGGAAACGGGTCGCACAAATCAAATTCGAATCCATCTGGCAGAAATGGGGCACCCCGTTTGTGGCGATATCAAATATCGCGGGCCACTTAAGAAACCAGTTGAGGACAGCAGCGGCTCACCACGACTTGCGTTGCATGCTGCGGTTTTGCGCATTCAACACCCGCAGACAGAGAAAGTGCTGGACTTCAGTACCTCATGGCCGGCAGATATGCAGCGATTTCTAAACAGGCTCCACGCTGGAGCGAAGAAATGAACGAGTCGCGCCCGTCCTCAGGGGCTTCAAAGAGCAGCGTGAGTCAGATCTCTCAGTTGGCACCCGATCCGGCCTCATCGATTCCCGCCGTGCATCTCAAAGGTCGATTCTCCGGGATCAACATCTTTCGAAAACAAATTGGCCAAGTGGACCGTGCGAAAGCCGGTGATTTGGTTGCTGTCTATGGCGCTCGCAAAAAACTGCTGGGATATGGCCTTTACAATTCCCGCAGTGAACTCGCGTTACGAATGTTGTGGAGAAAAGAGGCACTCCCAACAGACGACGACTGGCAACAGCGATTGTTGAATGCCGTAAGCCTCCGTCAGAACGTTCTTCGCCTTAATGAAACGTCCGATGCGTGGCGAGTCATCCATGCAGAATCCGATGGCTTTCCCGGACTGGTCGTCGACCGGCTTGGCGATGTTCTGTCAGCTGAATGTTTCAGCCTGGGTATGTATCGTCGGGCGGTGGCGTTGCTGGAACGACTGGCTCCGTTGTTGGGTACGAAGCACAGTATCGTAAGCACGAGTCCCAAGTTCGAATCGCAGGAAGGCGCTCGTCCGCCGGAACTGAGATCTGAAGGGTGTCCCCACGATGTCGTAATTACAGAATATGGCACTCGATTTCGAGTACGCTTTGAAGGTGGCCACAAGACCGGCTTCTTCTGTGATCAGCGAGAGAACCGTCGAAAACTGACGGAGTTTTGTGCAGGGAAATCCGTGCTGGACCTGTGCTGCTACACCGGGGGATTTGCTGTTCAGGCAAAAAAACTGGGGAATGCTGCGGAAGTGACGGGAGTTGATCTGGACGAATCTCCACTGAAGCTGGCTAAAGAAAATGCCAATCTAAATCAACAGCGTATTCGGTTTCTGCAGTCGGACGCATTCAATTACATGCGCGACATGCTGGCCAATGGAACTCAGTTCGACGTCGTCGTGCTCGACCCGCCAAAACTGATTCGTTCGCGTGCTGAAATTGAAGTGGGAACGCGGAAACACTTCGAACTCAATCGTCTGGCAATGCGACTCGTTAAGCCCGGTGGAATATTGCTGAGCTGTACATGCGCGGGATTATTGCCGGAACCGGAATTTATTAGACTGCTGGCATCTGCTGCTCAACAAAGCGGCCCGGTGATTCAGCCTGCTCGTGATGGCCGTGCGGCTCGCCATGGAGCTCGTACAATGCAGATTATCGCTCGCACCGGTGCTGCACCCGATCATCCGGTTGTCAGTCACTGTCTTGAGACCGACTACTTAAACGCGGCATGGATGATTCTGCGGTAGGCTGGCTATTTGAAACGCACTGACAATCCGGTACCGATGAAGTAGTCGTCGGCTGCACCGCTGAGTCCTCTGCCTACACGGATATCCCACTGAATATCACCGTTCAATAAGACCGTGAATCCGCCGTTGAGGTAATGCTCGGCAACGGCAGTGGTCTCTGGGAAAAAAGCATACCATTCTGTGTAGGCACCAATTTGTTCGGTGATTGTGTATGCGAATGTCCATGATTGCGCCCACTCGGCGTAGTTTGATCCAGTGACGTCATCGATTGCTCGATTCACCTGCGTGCTTCCGGCTGTCGAGAGGCAGTCGCTGAGTTCCCACCCATAGATCCAGTTGGCTCCGGGCAGTACATCGTCGGCGGTGAATACAGACGCTCCGGTTGGAGCAGTCATTTGAGGAATCAGTGCCATCTCCGGAAGCAGACCATCCTGTGGAGTCAGGCCAATCTTGAATCCCAGATAGAGATCTTCCGTTCCGTTGAGCTTCACGCCATTGGTTTTTTCAGTGGCGTAGTTTGCTGCAATTCTCAGCTCGAGCCATTCCGCGATGATCCCGTAACGAAGCAATGGTTCTGCGAACGAATGGGATTCCATTTGAGTGGTTGCGGTGTCGTCGCGAGTGAATGTATAACCAAACTCCAACTGTGCCACTCCCCGCCCCACTGTGGAACTGGCTTCGGTAAAGTCAGGGCGATCTGTTACGAGCGGTGCGTTGAGATCTGGTCCGCTACTGACCGGACACGTTGTGTCCCACTGGAAGAGTGTACCGTCAAACTGACCGGGGGTCTGGCCAAGGCTCACTGTTGTCCAATCGTCGTGACGGCGAAGCAGATGGTCTTTGGGCAACACTTCTGGAGGGTCAAGAATTTGATTGATGCCGTCACCGATGACGAAATCTCGAGCGCTGGCCGCGGATACAGGCTGCGCTTCTGCCACCTGATGCAGAGTCAGCGGCAGCAGAATGGTCAGAATGAGTTGGTGTCTTTGTGACTGCAATAGCTGTCGCATCCTGCGATTCTTTCGTTCGAGCATTCAGTGAAATGGTCTTCTGAAGCAAAAATGAGCGAAGACCGTTTGTTAGCTTTATCGGCCAGCTGCTGGTGATTTGAACGCTCGGAATCACTATTTTGAGCGATCGAAATTCTGTTTCTTGCAAGCAAAACGAAATGGACTGTTGTTGATTTGGCTACCGAGATGTCGCTTGACCAGAAAAATGTGCTGGAATTACTTTTGTGTCGACATCATTGTTGTCAACTCACCAGCTCCTGCGAAACAATCTGCAGTCATCCCGATTTCTGGTTTGAACTCACAGAAACCCACCATGAAACTGAACCTCTTTCTTAGCCTGACCTGTCTTTCCTGCGTCCTGGTCCAACCCTGTCCGGCCGACAACTGGGGTTCGTGGCGCGGTCCAACAAGTAATGGCCTCTCCGCAGAAACAGATGTCCCGACCGAATGGTCAGAAAAGAAAAATGTCGCCTGGCGATTTCCGCTGCCCGGTCCGGCAGGGGCGACTCCTGCTGTCTGGGATGATCAAATTTTCGTGACGACGGTCGACGGTGCAGACCTGTTGCTGATCTGTATCGGAACTGATGGTAAAGAACAGTGGCGGCATAAGATTGGAGAGGGCAATAAAGATGTTCGAGGCGACGAAGGCAATTCTGCGTCGCCTTCTCCAATCACTGATGGCAAATACGTGTGGTCGTGCATGGCGACTGGTGACCTCGCCTGCTTCACTGTAGACGGAAAACCTGTGTGGAAAATCGACATTCAGGAACGTTATGGTGCATACGACATCGCTTTCGGAATGTCAGCCACTCCCGTCCTTCATCATGGAACTCTGTTTTTGCAACTCATCCACGGTGATGGAAAAGCAGAAACTCGTGAAGCAGTTGTTGCTGCGCTCGATGCTGTTACCGGGCAGCCGATTTGGAAGGCCGGTCGAGTGACGGGAGCTTACAACGAAAACGAGCATTCGTACGCATCACCGATGCTCTATGATTTTGGCGGTGTGTCATATCTGATTACTCACGGAGCGGACTACACTGTCGCTTACTCACTGAACAATGGGAGAGAAATCTGGCGACTGGGGGGCCTGAATCCACAGGATGACCTCAGGCAGAAATATCATCCGACGTTGCGCTTCGTCGCATCTACCGGGGCTGCTGACGGCATCATTGTATGTCCAACCGCCAAGAACGGCCCTGTGTATGCGATTCGAGCTGACCGTACTGGCGATCTGACGGGAAAAGACGATGCGCTTCTTTGGATGCGAAAAAAGAACACGCCGGATGTTCCTTCACCACTGATCCACGAAGACCTTGTGTATCTCTGCCGTGAGAACGGAATGTTATTAGTTCTTGATCGCGAATCCGGCGAAGAGGTCTATATGAAGCGGACACACAACAATCGGCATCGCGCCTCACCAATTTACGCCGACGGCCATCTGTATCTGACTGCTCGCGATGGTAAAGTTACTGTCGTTAAGACAGGACGTGAATTCGAAATTGTGGCTCAGAACGATACTGGTGAAGCGATGTCGGCATCTCCTGTGATTGCCAACGGTACCATCTATCTGCGAACGTTCGATGCCCTGTGGGCGATTCGAAAATAGCCGATGACTTTCAAGTAGTTGGGCTCAAAGGACGCAGACTTTCAGCTTTCTCCACATTGTTCTGTTCCCCTCCAGCAGCCCGGATGTCAATCTTTGGCTCACACAACAACAGGCGTCAAACAATGCCGACGATATCGCGTACCGCAATGTCGCAAGTTCGATGCGGAATTACCGATGGTTGTCAAACAGGAACCACGGATAAGTGCGGCAGTTGACTGCTTCAGCGGTTTGCGGAGTCAGTTCGTTCAAAGCCTTGAGTTGTTGGTTGAAAGCGTTGTCGACGACTTCCTTAATCCGGTTCGAAACCAACTGAATCTGGTGGCCAATTTCGCGAGCTGACTTTCCATTTGTCTGAGCCAACTTGAGTTGCGCAACCGTGGACTCTTTTTGTGCATGAAGTGTCTGCAGTTCTGCTTCAACCGATTCAGTGAATTCACCCGTTCCGAAATGCCGTTGCGGATTGAATCGCAGGTCCCTGAGATTCTGATTTAAAACCTGTATATTCTGAATCTTTGATCGGCGTTCGGCGAACAGATACTCAGACGCGCTGGCAACGACAAAGGGAGGCGGGGCTACCTCCCACCATGATTCAATAAAGGTGGTCGTAAAGGCGTCGTAATGGCCTCCACCAATCCCATGGACGAAGAGGTCGGCAAAAAGCAGCCGCAAGAATGCGGTGATTAACGCTCCCCGAGGAATCAATTGCACGTTCCGCAGTGCCAGGCGGTTGAGAACGTCGATCGCTTCGCCGGGTGGGCAAGGTGCAATTGGTTTACCGTTGGCAACCAATGTGAGTACTCGATCAACGGTGTGCATAAACAATCGGTGACGTGTCTGGTGATCGGTGTCAACAACCCAAAATGGCAGTTCAGTTCCTTCATCGCTGGTTTGCAGGTCAGGGAATGGATTGACCTGGTTACGTAAACTGTGGTGTTTGCGAAATTGCTGCAGACTGTTGTTGTATGCAGCCACAAAGGTTCTGGTCTCAGTCAGGACGCTCGCTGTGAGTTGCAGAACTTCAGGGAAGCAGCAGATCGACGACAGCGGTAGTTCCAGCAGACGGCTTCCGATTCCTCGGGACCAGCGAGTGATCAGATTCGCTTCTGCAGCGGATACGCCGGCTGTCGCCAATCGACAGTATTCTCTACCAAACTTTTCAAAGTCTTTGAGAGCGTGCGGACCGGCTGTCTGTTCCAGATTGGTACGAACTGTCTGTAGCCGGGCATTCAGTTGGTCAGCTGTTAGTAGTGGCACCGATCCGTACAGACCGCGTGATTCACAAAACGAGATTTCAGCCAGATTCAGTTGTTTCGCTGATTGCTTCGTCGCGGCAGTATCGATCTGTGGATACGGGAAAGCTCCCGGATCGCCTTCGTCGGTGTCGATGGTAACTGCAATTCCAATGGCTGTGTGATTGACAGCAGTCTGTTCAGTACAGTCGTATTTAAAGGTCAGGCCACCATGAAACATAACGGGTTGATGGCCGGTCATAATAATCGGCTGTGTTTGCGCGTCACCGGTAAGGACCTCAGCAGCCTCGATCGCAACGTGTGCTTGTGCTGCGATATCGCTGAGTCTTCGCACGTATTGCTGAGCTGCATCCACCAGTCTCGTTCGAGCTGAAGATCTTAGTTGAGACAGTTCGCTGTTGATCTGGAACGGATAACGGCGTTTCAGTAACTCGGGCCATTCCGAAAGTGAAGGCGTCGTGGCGATTTCTGTCCAGCGGGATTCCGGGGTATTCATTCGGCTGGCCAAATCGTTATGGAATCATCGTAATCGAGCGGAGCTAGCGTCTGGATTGAGAACTGCGGCCGCCAGTCGGTCGATCAGATTTTGGTGCGAACTTACGAGCCGGACGTCGTCCGGCTTTACCTTTACCTTTAGCATTGCCGATACGATTAGCAGGGCCACGGGCCACGAACTCCTGAAGCTCTCGTACTTCTGCAGATCGCAGTTGCCGGCATTCGCCAACCTTCAAATTCCCAAGTCGTAATGGACCAAATGCAATTCGTTGCAGCTGAATAACCTTGTGTCCACATCGAGCCAGCATTCGACGAACTTCGCGATTTTTGCCTTCCCGTAATTCAATTTCCAAAAATGCGCTGTGTCCCCTGCGCTTGATAAAATGGACATTGCGAAATCTGAAGAACCCATCTGTAAAATGCATGCCGCGTCGTAACTGACTGAGTACTTCCGGAGTTGGTACACCGGCGACTTGCGCTTTGTATCTTCGGACGACTTCATAACGGGGATGAGCCATTCGTTCGGCCAGGTCCCCATTGTTGGTTAGTAACAGCAAACCCTGAGTGTTCTCATCAAGCCGCCCAACCGTAAATAATCGGTCGCGATTACCAGGAATCATGTCGATTGCTCGAAGCCGTCCTGCGGGATCGCTGTTTGTACAGAGTACTCCCTTGGGCTTGTTCAGCAGTATGTATTTCAATTTCGGCAAACGCAGGCGTTCACCATCCAAAAGTACTACGTCTGTTTGCACCTGCACGTTGTGGCTGGGATCAGTGATGGTCTGGTTGTTAACAGTAACTCGTCCGTCACTGATGTAAGAGATGCAGTTTCGACGCGAGGCGACTCCAGCAGTGGCAAGGAACTTCTGCAGACGTTGACCCTCGTCGGGCTCTCTAAGCGAGTTCGACTTAGCTGAACTTTCTGAAGAACGCGTGTTGCGTGACATAGGGACGATTCCGGAAAACCTGCGAAACTGAATACGGGTGAGGGTGCTGACAGGAACTGCAAAATTGTACCCTCGACCTTTGGCGGTATCGCTATGAATCGGCGGAATTCACTACTGAATGCTCATGGTTTCACGGCTGAGAACAGGTCAACTGAGGGTTTGTGGCGGAGGACCCGTATCCCGCAGGGTTTACCTCAGCCGACTGATTGCGACAGGCGGAAAATCCAGCGGATTCCGTTAACTGGATCCCGCGGGCGCCCCCCAAGTTCAAATCTCATTATCGCCGCAGGCTGTTGCCGTGTAGAATTCTTTGCTAAGACTTCCGTTTCATGGTGAGGGATCAGTTCGATGCAACCCGTGTTGTTCCATGCTCTCATGGCTGTTTTGTTTGTCATTTTTTCCAATGTTGCGATTGCTCAACAGCAAACAACTGGTCTTTCTCAGGAAGCAACTGGTTCCACCACCGAAGGGCTGGGAGGTCTCACGACTGAGGGACTGGACTCCAACGGAACTAACAGTGGTGGATTGCCCGGAGCTAACTCGGCTCAAGGCTTTGTGGGAGCGAGTGAAACGGAAGGATTCGTTGGTGGTTCTCGTGAATCGATCAACAATTCTGCTGTGAATCGTTTTTTCCGGGAAATCGCCGCAGGCGAAGTCCCGACAGGTGGAACACAGGATTCCTCAGCGAGGTCTCGAAGGGTTCCAGTGAGACTTCGATTGGGCTTCAAGGCTCCAAGTTCACAAGCAGCCACTGCGATGGCTGGCGTGGGAGGTATTTCGCTGCAGAAGTTTCTGAAAGATCGACCTGAGCTAACAGCAGTCGAGGTCTCGATGAATGCCGCAGGAACCGCGACCCTGGCTGGTACCGTGTCGGAAGCAGCGGAAAAGCGGCTTGCGGTCAATCTGATCCGACTTCAGCCAGGCGTTCGGCAGGTCATCAATCGGATTGCAGTAACAGGCATTGGCCGGAGAGCTGCAGAACTATTGCATCGCTAGTTTTCTGAAATGTAGTACACGGCGTTTACGTTGAACCACAATCCCTGCCGTTACATTCCTTTGGTCCGCAACAAGACGTTTTACGGGTGCATTGACCGTGGCAGGCGTTGAGTCCTGTGTTGCAAATCAGGCATGCTGCAGCCATCGGCTCGAATGAAGCCCCGCTGGAAATCGCTGTGGTTGAGTGCAGAGTCCATGCGTGAATGATGTCAATCTGTGAACGCCGTCTGTTCGGTATTAGTGATGCACTAGAATCAATCAATACAACCGGCCCCGGACAAGCAGTCCCAGCATTATAAACCGGCAGATGACGACCAAACGCGTGTTGTTAAACAGCAATTTTCGCAGGAATTCAGCATCATTTGCCGAAATACCGACATAGAGTCGCTTCGACACACGGGATTGGTCCGCATGTGGACATTGCGTTATCTGGCAAGGCTTGCCCCTGTTGTTCGATGCAGAATCGAACGCAGAATGGGACGGGCGGTGATCGTTCAAGATGAAAGATTGACCGGGGAATTGAGATGCTTGTACTCAGCAGAAAAAAAGACGAAAAAATTGTCATCGGTGAGAACATCACTCTGATGGTCATTGAAATTCGTGGTGATAAAGTCCGACTCGGAATTGACGCTCCAAGAGACGTCGCGGTTCACCGTGAAGAAGTCTACGACGCGATCAAACGCGAAGCGGGTCAAGCACAGGCCGACTGATTTCATTCTTTGAAAGAGTTGGATGATGGGCCAGCCTCATTGGCCGTTGTCGAATATCCAGCCAATCGACTGCAGATCCCTAATCGCCCCTGAGCCAGCAGGATCAGGAAGGCCGGGACCATGATCGGTCGAACCAGGAACGTGTCCAGAAGCACTCCCACGGCCAGAGCAAATCCCAACTGGTCCATTCCAACCAGGCTGCCGGCAAGCAGTGATGCAAATGTGCCTGCCATGATTATTCCGCAGCTGCTAATAATGCTGCCGGTTTTCTGAAGGGCGACCGTGATTCCTCGGACGTCCCCATGCTGCACTGTTTCTTCCTGAATGCGTGTCATCAGGAAAATATTATAGTCTTCTCCAACTGCAATCAGAATCGTGAACAGGAAGAGAGGGACTTTCCAGTCGAGTCCGGTAAACCCTACTGGATCCATGAAATTGAAAACCATGAATGTGATGCCCAACGTAGCAAGATAACTCAGGAATACACTGAACATGAGATAACTGCAGACGCCGGGGCGTCTTAGCAGTATCACCAGAATCACGAACACACCCAGCATCACCAGCGAATCAATACGGATCTGGTCGCGGTCTGTGACTTCTTTCAGGTCACTTAAGTTTGGGGTTGCTCCCATGAATACGAAATCAGCATCTTTGATCTCTTCCGGAAGGTAATCTGCGAAGCATGCTCGAAATCTGCGAAATTCTTCGATGCTGCCGCGGGCGAACGGGTCCGAATGCAGGATCAGCTCCAGTCGAGTGACCGAAGGATGAGTGCGACTGCAAAACGATTTGCGGCCCAGTGTCTTGGCTGCAATACGTGCAGCCGGTGTCAGTGGATGCTGTCCGGCAGGAGCCGTCATTGAGCGAACTGTGTGCAGTCCCAAAGATTCTTTGTCAGCCAGCAGGTTCCTTGTCAGTTTGCGGATGATCCGATTGCCGGTCAGGTCTTCTGTGGAATTGAAATCCACGTCGTCTGCAGTCACCAGTACATTGAGTAGTCCACTTTCACCAGCAGCGAAATGTGCCGTCAACGCTCGTGCTCCCTTCACGCTTGGTGCAGTTTCGGGCAGTTCTGCCAGGAGTCCGTAGCTCAGGTACCCGTACCATGAGACTCCTGCTACCGCAAATGGAACCAGAACCAGTATACTTGCTGCCCAAAAGGTGAACGGTCGGAGAGTGAGCAATTCGCCAATGCGGTTCCAGCCTCGCTGCGCCAAATTAGCCTGAGCAATTCGGGTGGGAATGTCGGAACGGGCAAGCCATCCGGTTGGGCCTTTGCTGTGTTGCCTTGCCATGTTGGGCCAAAATGCCCACCTTCCAAACAAACGCAGTAAGGCAGGGGTGAGAGTCAACGATGCGACAAGGCAAATGGCCAGGCCAAAGGTGATGGCAATGCCAGCCTGCCGGAATTTACCGAACTCCGCAAAGATCATCATGCCAATGCCACACATCACTGTCCCCGCGCTGGCGGTCAGTGCAGCACCGACTCTTTGCAGAGTCTGCGACACGGCTTCTTCAATGGTCGCACCGTTGTTTAGTTCTTCGCGGTAGCGAGCGATCAGAAAAAGGCAGTAATCTACACCTGCACCGTACAGCAGCACTGTGACGTAGGTTTCAATCCCATTGAAAAGAGTCACCCAACCGTGCCCTGCGCCCAGAGCAAGTAACTTAAGTGACGTACCTGTGGCCACCACAACCGTCGCCAATGGAATCATCGCCAGCAGCGGAGCACGGTAGATTATGATTAACAAAACGACGACCAGTATCACCGTCCATTTTTCAGTGGAGCGGGCACTTGACCGGGATTCGTGCATCATGTCTCGACCAAATGTTGCTGATCCGCTGAAGGAAATATCCAGGCCTGCCGGAATCATTTCTCCGTCAGTCTTGTATGGGATGCGACGGATTTCCTCGAGCAGTTGTTCGACTTCAGCGATCAGGTGTACATTGCCCTGGTCGAGAAACTCAGTTGTGAGTTGCAGGATGACCAGTGATGCCTGACCGTCGTTGCTGTCGAACAGTTTTCCTGTCACGTACCCGTCGCCAGACCAATGCAGACGAGAGACTTGATGCTCCTTGCTGTCATCATGGGAATCTTTACCCGGAGGCAGTTCTGCGATTTCTCGAAGCTTGGGCACCAAAATTTCTCTGATGAAGGTTCGGTCAGAGTCATTGAGCCCCTCGCTTGAAGTTTCGCGGCGCACAACCAGCACGATATTGCTGGCCATAGTGTCATCGAATACTTCTGTAAATTGCTCTTCAGCGATTCGGCTGGGCGCCTCCGGGGGCAGGAAAGCAAATTCCCCGTTTTCCGCCACGTCGGCCCAGTGGGGAGCCATGACAAGCGAAACGATGAATAAAACGCTCCAAGTGGCAACCACGAAAGCAGCGTAGCGTGATGAGATGCGCCCCAGTAAATGAAACATGAATCGACGAATGTGGCGATGAGGAGCAGAAAGGCGGCCGGAATCCCCGTATCAGGCCACCTGGCGGGCAATAGAATGCGTTGCGGCACACTATCTTGCCTTAAGTGTGAAATCAACGCCGAAGCCCATGATCAGAGACTGATCGGCGAACGCCCCCGAATTTTTCTAGCGAGTGGGCACTTTGCCGATTATGTGCCGCTGCCAACGTCATCTCCCGACCCGTGAGGGTAGAACAGTCGACCAATTTCTTCACTCAAACGCAGCAGGTATTCTGATCGAAAACTGTCATAGCTGACCTCGGAAGCTGAACGTGGTGCAAGACGAGGGAATTCAGATGACAGGTCACGGCTGAAGATACGCTTTCCTTTTCCATTCGCTTTCATTTCGTAAACAGTTACGATCGCGTCCGCTCGGCCACGAAATAGATGGCGGCTGTCCTGCTCGTACAATGTGAAATCACTGATATCCAGGTACACGACATAGGTCACATCGAACTCGGCACCGATTTCATCGGGTGTATCCCAGTCCGGATTGTCTTCCAGCCACCCACGAATAGCTTCCGGGTTGACGACATTAACGTGATTCTTTTTGAGCTTTGCACCGACACCGACCGCGACCATATGGTCAATGCTGTCGTACTGGTACTTAAGTTCATTTGGTGCATAAGCAACGACTGCGACCTGAACACCTCGATCGGTAAATGACTGCTTCGTTTCCTTTTCAAAGGATGGTTCGAGTTGTGGAGGTCCGCCAATCAGGTATCCAAAGATCACCAGATATTGACAGCCGGACAGACAGGTCAACAACACGATCGCCATACTGAATCTTGCCAGCCGGCTGACAAATATTGCGAATGGCAATCGGTGCTGCGCCGCGGACGCTTTGCGAGACGAAGTGAATTGGGACACCATTTCGTTGATCCTGTGGTCAAACATCATGTTCAGCTTTTGAGTGTTCAGCCTCAGACTTCGCACTCTGAAGATGTGATAGATATGAATGAGACGATGCTAATAAATCGTGTCGCTAAGTCGGTGGTTGTAGAACATTTGACTGGTTTGCAAAGCGATTCGGTTCAGCAGGTTTTCGATAAACATTTCGTCAGATCGCGTTTCGCGAGGAACCGGATGGATTTCAGGAAACTTCACATGGAGGTTGCGTTCGAATGCTTTCTGAACAGGAACCAAGCTGTCATCGTCAACTTGATAAACCTTGACTGTTCCTTCGCTGCGTCCACGCAGCAGGTTAGAGCTTTGAGGTTCCAGGTAGCTGAATGAGCGGAGAGTCAAATGCATGACATATCTTGCATCAAAGTGTTTGGCCAGTTCGGAGTAGTCGCCCCACTCGCCATGATCATCATGCCATGCCGCGACATCGTCTGATGGGACAACATTGATTTCGCGGTTTTCCAGATGCCGTGATATACGATCCAGCAGATCGACCTGCACCGAAGGAAACTCCGTAAGGATGTTGTGTGGTGCAGTACAAATAATCAACAGGCGATCTTCAGACTCCGAGAGATTGGTACCTGTGAACTGTTCAAACGATGACGTACTTTCCGGATCGCCCATCACCATCTTGCCGACGGCAACAAAGAAGCGACAGCCGCAGAGTCCGGGCAGTAACAGAGCAGCACACAACAGCAGGATTCTTGCCTGATAGGGAGACTGTCTGAATTGTTCTGCTGTATTCACTATGCGACTCCACCAACATCCACAACTGCAATTTGTTCGCCGGTCAGAGTAAGGCTAATCAAATCAGCCAGACTCCTGTGGCGGTGAGTAATTAATTTCCGTCATCCAGATCATTGTCAGACTCGGTTCTCGGATCACAAATGAACCCTCGGTGAGATCAGCAATGAAACACTTCGGAAAACAACCGTAGCCAGAATGATCGGACCGCATGGATTCGAATCCCATGCTTTAAGCAGCTGTACCAAGCAGACAAGTATCAGTCCCCAACAGTCCACTCAAGGCCAGAAGGGAGGTGTTTCGAAGCGAGAAAACGCTCCCATGCAAAATGTGCCGGATGCTGGCCGAAAATATGGAAGCCACCGCAGAAACTGCCGTTGGTAGGCAGAATGAGTGCTTGATTTGGCCGAACAGCGCGCTGTTCGCTCAATAAATCCAGAGTTTGCCTCAAGCCGTCAGGACGCCTCCATGACCCGTGTTGCATCACCCGAGTGGTCTGCATTGGGCTCAACGCAACGTCAGTCGCTGCTACAAAGGCAGAAGTGCTCTATTCGTCAGGCAAAACTTCAGAAATTCTTTCTGTGATAATCTGTAACATGCCCTCGTGAAGGCCAAAAGGAGCGGCGATGCTCCAGACGATGCTGGGATGAGATTCGGCCGCGGTGGCTACCAGTTGAGGGATATCCTGCTTCCAGTGCCGCCCGGGAGAAAGAAAATAAGGGAAGACCACGACCTGTGTGGCTCCACGCTTCACGCATCGCTCAAAAGCTGTTGCAATGTCAGGTTGAGCGAGTTCCATATGAGCCGGTTCAACGATTGCGTACGGCCCGATCTCAATGTAGCGTTCGGTGGCCGCCAGCAGCATCGCGTTGCTTTCGGCTCGGCGAGAACCATGATCCACAATGATGATTCCGGTAACCTTTGCAGTCACGACGGCGACCCCGGAAAGTCCAACAGTAGTTTTAGGACTTCATCGTTTCCAGACGGGAAATCGAGGCTGTTCAGAGAAGCGAATGGAACCCAGGAAAAGGAGTTGGTTGCGGGGGCCAGATCCTTAAGATCCGGGCTCAGACCACATTGCCAGAAACTGAGTGCCATGATGCCGTGATCGTATTGCTGCCTTGTGGTTACCAAGTGAGTGCGAGGGACAACCATTAGCCCGGTTTCTTCTCGGCACTCACGTACAATGCATGCACGAGTTGTTTCATCCGCAAGACATTTGCCACCGGGGAATTCGGCCATCCCGGCCAGTGGAACGCCCGGTGGACGCACACCAACCAGAACATGACCGTCCGATTCAATGACACCAATCCCAACTTGAACGGCAGCAGACAAAGCAACAAAACCAGTACTGAACAGTAGCCCTACTTATACGACAGAAATCAATACATGAAGACTATTTTGTCTGCCCGTAATCTTCCGCAGGTGCTCCCATTTTGCTGAAGCCGCAGTCAACATGCAGGATTTCTGCGCTGATGCCGCTCGCCAGATTGCTCAACAGGAACATGCCACTCTTACCAACCTCTTCGGCGGTGATGTTTCGCCGCAGCGGTGCGACCGCAGCATATAAGCTGGTCATTTGGTCGAAGTCTCCGACACCAGCAGCGCTGACAGTACGAAGTGGACCGGCACTGATTGCGTTGACCCGGCATCCGTCCGGCCCGAGTTCGCTGGCCAGGTAACGGACTCCACATTCTAATGCGGCTTTGCAGAGTCCCATGAGATTGTAACCGGGGATCACTTCTTCACCGCCAAAGTAGCTGAGCGTCAGGATGCTGGAATCTTCGCTGAGAATCCCCTTGCGTTTGGCCGCTCCGGCCACAGCCAGCAGACTGTACGCGCTGATTTCCATCGCCTTGCTGAAACCCGCTCTGCTGCTGTTCCAGGTTGGCCCTGTGAGATCTTCGGGAGGGGCAAAGGCAACACTGTGCAGGATGAAATCAATCTTGCCAAACTCTTCAGCCGTCTTGTCCATGACAGTTGCAATTTGGTCGTCGTCGCAGACGTCGCACGGAACCAGGAACCTGGCGCCAATTGGTTCCACCAGTTTGGCAACCTTCCGCTGATTCTTAGGGCGGTCGCCAACGTCAGGCATATGAGTGAACGCGATTTCTGCGCCCTGTTCATGTAGCTTTTCGGTGATTGCCCACGCGATGGACCGGTCGTTGGCAATCCCCAAGACGAGGCCCTTTTTTCCTTCGAATAATCCCATATCACTCATCTCTCGGAGTTTCCGAACAAGTCCCTAATTTGTTAGTCAAGCGGGAGAATAAGTGAATTCTCACAGCGCAGGAAGACCGGGGAGTCGACTTGACCATTTTGCAGGCCAACTCCCTCAGGGTGATGATATGGCGTTTCGGTGATATTTGACAGGCTGTTCGTGGAATACCGCTTCCGCATCCACAATGGTTACATCTGGTGAGTAATCCGACGCAGATCATGAATTTCTGAACATCGACCTGCAATATACGGAATGGGCGCTGCGTTTTACGTAATCAAACTTGCAAGCCGGATCTCTGCTCTTGGCCCATTGGTGACCGAATGGCTATTCAGCCAGGCGATACAATCTCAGACGAAAACCTGACAACCGAAGCTCCCCGTTCTGTTTTACAGGAGGTGGCATCGCGACGGCGCAACCGTCGTCGGCGAATTGTTCTTCCTGCCTGGATTCACAGGTTCATCGGGCGGTTACGTCCTGTCCTCCTACAGACGACTCCGAACTGGTTTCTGTCACATCGCCAGACTCTCATGACTTTGTTCACCAGTGGTGTTGTCCACTTGCTTATCGCGATTATGCTGGGACTGTGGGTGTTGCCTGTAGACACGGCGCACCAGATGATCGCTTTGCTGGCGGTCCGAGTCCCGGAAAAAGAAGTCGTCGCTTTGGAATTAGCTGAAATTGTTCAGCCGGAATCACTGGATGATCTGGAAGTCGATAGCACAATCCAGGCAGTGCTGGAGATTATTGATGACACAACCACAGACCTGGCTGCAATGGATACCGAGCAGGACCGGGAACTTGAGCTTGAGCCGACAGAGCACGACCTGGTTTCTCTCGCCAAGTTGGGTGAATTTGGAGGTCGGTTGTCATTTGGAAAACAAGCGGCGATAAAAAAATACGGTGGGACGGCTGAAAGTGAAGCAGCTGTCAATGCGGGATTGAAATGGCTCGAGAAAATTCAAAAACGTGATGGCTCATGGAGTTTTAATCGTCCGGGCGAAGGAGCTAAAGCGGGCCGTCTGCGTTCGACAGACATGGGTGCAACGTCGCTGGCCCTGCTCTGTTATCTGGGAGCTGGTCATACTCACAAAGGATACGGGAAATACCAAAAAACGGTTGCGGATGGTGTGAAATATCTCATGAAGAGTGCTCAGGAGGATCGCACGTCTGCCGACATGCGAGGTGACTTTCAGGGCAACTCCGGGATGTACGTTCAAGGCCTGGCCACGATTTGCGTTTGTGAAGCCAGCGCCCTGGAACCGAGCGACATCAAGCTCAAGCGACTCGCTCGAAAAGCGATTCGGTTTATTGAAAAGACACAAGACAAGAAGGGTGGTGGCTGGCGATACGAACCACGAGAGGAAGGCGATACTTCGGTGGTCGGCTGGCAGGTGATGGCTCTGCAAAGTGCGAAGACCGGAGACATTGCAGTCTCACGACAGACAGGGTACGGAGTGAAAAAGTTTCTGGATTCCGTGCAGACTCATGATGGATCCCGGTACGGGTACCAGCCAAACCGCGATGGAACACCATCGATGACTGCCGTTGGCTTGCTTTGCCGAATGTACATGGGCTGGCGACGTGATCAATCCTCACTGAAAGATGGAATCGCCTATCTGACAATGATGGGGCCGCACTCGGAAGATATGTACTACAACTACTACGCAACTCAGGTGATTCATCACTGGGGCGGTCAGGAGTGGCAGAAATGGAACGCAGTAATGCGAAACCAACTGGTCTCCCGCCAAATCACAAACGGTCCTGCCGCAGGGAGTTGGTCTCCACGAGATCCACATGCGAACAGCGGAGGCCAGATTTACGAAACAGCACTGTGCCTGTTGACTCTGGAAATCTACTACCGTCATCTGCCGATCTATCGACAGTTAGGAGATTCTACCGAGTGAGATGCTGTGATTTTTCAACGTGGAAGGTCTACAAGTCGGCTTGAAATGTATGAGCTATTCAAGACGCCGATAGAGTTCACCATTACTGCTGGCTGCCAATTCAGCAGCGCGAGTTGACTATCGTCCGGGCTGGTATGCGTGACTCAATACCAGATTCAGGTGCACGTTTTTCGGTCTGATCGATCAATGTGGAACCCGCAATTTCACTATCCGGAATGACACTACGGTTTCACAGATTGTGTTTCAATGTTCTGAGGAATCTGGGTGCGACGGTCATGATCTGCCTTATTTAGTGCCTGCAGATAGGCCAGAGCTGCTGCTTCAATGATGTCGGTGCTGACCCCTTTTCCATGATACTGGCGACTGGTCACGTTGATGGTGACTCGTACTTCTCCCTGAGCATCTTTGCCTTTGGAAACGCTGCGAACATCGAATTCTTCCAGTCGAGCTGTCAGTTCCATGATGCGTTCCATTGTCCGGAACACAGCATCAATCGGTCCGTCTCCGGTTGCTGCATCGCACAATACAGATTGCTCTTCACATTGCATTTCCAGTGTAGCCGTCGGAACTGATGAACTCCCGGCTGATGTGTGGAAACTAACCATCCGCCAGCGTTTCGGTGTTATCGCCAGACGGTTTTCTGCCAGGGCGGCAATGTCGGCGTCGTAAACTTCTTTCTTTTTGTCGGCCAGAGCAATGAAGTCATCGAATGCGCGCTGCAGTGATTCGTCATCCAGCTCAAATCCCAACTGTTTCACGCGATCACGAAACGCATGGCGTCCGCTGTGCTTGCCCAGCACCAGATTTTCTCCGACGTAACCTACGTCTTCCGGTTTCATGATTTCATAAGTCGAACGTTCCTGCAGCATCCCATGCTGATGAATTCCAGCTTCATGAGCAAACGCATTTTGTCCAACAATCGCCTTGTTTCGTTGCACCTTCATTCCAGTGATGGATGAAACCAGGCAGCTTGTCGGATACAATCGTTCGGTATTGATCGCCGTGTGACATCCGTAGTAATCCTGACGAGTTCGGATGGCCATTACGATTTCTTCCAACGCAGCATTTCCCGCTCGTTCCCCCAGTCCGTTAATTGTGCATTCGATCTGTCGAGCGCCCGCCTCGACGGCTGCCAGACTGTTGGCCACTGCCAGCCCCAGATCGTTGTGACAGTGAGTACTAATGACGGCACGTTCGATATTTGAGACATGCTGTTTCAGGTGCGAAATCACTCGGTAATAATGACTCGGAGTCGCATAGCCAACAGTGTCCGGAATGTTGACTGTTGTTGCCCCTGCAGCGATTGAGCGTTCAACAACTTCACACAGGAAATCCAGTTCGGTGCGAGCGGCATCTTCCGGAGAAAACTCCACGTCCTCACAAAATTCCTTTGCCTGTTCGACTGACTGAACAGCTCGCTTGACAATCTCGGTCTTGTCCATCTTCAGTTTGAATTCACGATGGATCGCACTTGTTGCCAGGAAGACGTGGATCCGGCGTTTCTCGGCATCGACCAACGCTTCTTTAGCTCGCTGAACATCAGCATCGAGGCTGCGTGCCAATGCACAAATGGTACTGCGCTCGCCACAGGCCTGAGCAATTTCGGTGACCGCTTCGAAGTCACCCGGTGAAGCAATTGGAAAACCGGCTTCGATAACATCAACACCCAATTCCACAAGTGCTCGAGCGACCTTTAGCTTCTCACGAGTATTCATACTGCAGCCAGGGGACTGCTCACCGTCACGCAAAGTTGTATCAAAGATAATGATTCGGTTATCAGACATGGGTTGTCTCCGGGGCACGTGCTGAATTATTGGTGTTGTTTGCGAAAACAGAAAGAGCTTCAATAGAGACTGCTGTTAGAATGGCATGCGTTGAGAGCAATGAAAAAAGCCTGAGGCCAACTGGCCTCAGGCTGATTTGAATGATTTCACTGCAGACAGACCAGAGGCGCACTTCACGTTAGAAGTAAGAGAAGGCTCAGGTTATTTAGCAGATTATTTTTCACTGAACGGGATTCCAACAGATGATTCTTCCAGCTGTGAGAAGAATGTCACTCTATCCATGCCTCAGCGTAAGTTCAAGCCCTGATTCATCAACACATACAGGTTCAATCCGGGAATCTTTGCCATTTACCGGCGACGGCAGATTTGTTCCCTCATACGTTGCTGGCAATCTACCAAATACCCTGATTCACGAATGACTCAACCTTTCGTCATTATCGATGGCTACAACTTGATGCATGCCGTTGGGCTGGCTCGACAGCAATATGGTCCCGGCGATTTAGAGGTCTGCCGTAATCGACTGCTCCAGCAGCTTTCAGCGCGTCTGAATTCAGGTGCCTCCGGACGCACAACAGTCGTATTTGATGCATTCGGATCCAACGACAATGCCAACCGGCTTCAGGAGCGTGAAGGAATCACGATTATTTACGCACCTGCCGGAACGGATGCCGACAGTGAACTGGAACGGATGATTGCAGGTCACAGTACACCGAAAAGGCTGCTGGTGGTTTCCAGTGATCACCGACTTCACAAAGCCGCTCAACGGCGCAAAGCCAAAGCAATCGACAGCGACGTGTTTTGGGAGAGTCTGGACCCGGAATCGTCGCTGTTACGAGATCCCGGGAAGCGGATTCCACCGCAAAAGTCCACTGAGTTCTGGCTTGAGGAATTCGCCAATATCGAAGACGAAACCGGCGTCGCACGTCCCTCGAATGATGGAGTCTTCGACGGTGACTATCTGGCCGACCTGGAATCAGAGTTTGGTGACTAGTTTGTTGTCATGTTTATGACAACAACGCTGCGACTGGTTTGCCCTTATGGGCCAGCGTAAACGGACGACCGGTCGGCGAAGTGATTACTTCTTCCAGCGGCAAACCCAGAGCCGATGCAATTGTGGCATTGAAGTCTGCCGGCGTCACTCCGTTCTCGTTGACCGAGTGACCAGCTGCATCAGACTTGCCGTAGAGCTGCCCACCGTTGATTCCGCCACCTGCCAGTACAGCCGAGAAGACAGCAGGGTGATGGTCTCGTCCGGCGTTGTAATTGATGACCGGCGAGCGGCCGAATTCTGTTGTCAGAACCACGAGTGTTTCGTCAAGCAGTCCGCGATCCGAAAGGTCCGTCAGTAGGTTTCCCATAGCGCGGTCAAGAATGGCTGCACGAGCCGGGAGTGTATTCGCCGTGTAGATGCTGTTGTGCATGTCCCAGCCACCAAGTGTGACTTCCACACAACGCACATCGTTTTCGATAAGACGTCTGGCAAGCAAACATCCCTGTCCGAATTGATCACGTCCATATCGCTTGCGTTCTGCGTCGGTTTCTTCGTTCAGATCAAAGGCCTTGAGCTCCTGGCTGGCCAGTAAACTGGTTGCTTCGTTGTACAGGTCGGTGTAGGCCTGTACGTCTCGAACGTTAAATTTCGACCGGAACTTTTGGTCGAATCCATCGATCAGCCGGATTCGCTTGTCAAACGACGATTCGGTCAGATACGCAGGAGCCTTTGTGTTTTCGAGGCCTCGATTGGGATCGCCAATCGGCAGTGGACTAAAGGTCGGTGGCAGAAATCCAGGACCAGGATGTCGAGCAGGAGCACTGATCGATACGGTATCCGGCAATGTCCGGTTTTGGCGGCCTTTGAACTTTTGGATCCATGGCCCTAGCGACGGATGGCGCGTTGTGGCAATCTGGTCATAGCTGGTGCGCATGAGGTATTCACCGGCCGCGTGCGCACCCGTTTGAGTATGCATCGATCGAATTGCGGCGATATTCTTAAACTGGCTGGCCAGAGTCGGCAGGAAACTGCTGATCTGTATTCCGGAAACTGAGGTGCTGACCGGGTTCGTGGAACCCTGATTCTCGTGCCCCGGTTTCAGGTCGAAAGTATCCAGGTGAGTCATTCCGCCGCTCATGTACAGATAAATGAGCCGTTTGGCTTTTCCGCTGGACGGGGCTGCCGCAACGGCGCGATCCATTGCCGGAAACAGACTGACTCCCAGAGCCGCCTTTGCCGCTTGAGTCATGAATCGTCTGCGGCCTGATCCTTTAAGTTGTGCGATCAGTTGTTTCATTGCTGTGACTCTTTTGCCTGGAAAAACAGGAAGTTGTCATAGGAAATGGGATTGAATCTGTTGAAATCGGCTAGTGCAAATTCTGTCGTCTGCTGCTGGTCTTCCTTAGCTTACTCAAATAAGTATTTGAGGTTCAGCAGCTACTGAACGAACAGAAATTCACGGGTATTGACGAGCGCCCAGATGACGTTTCCGTATCCTGAAATACCGCTCCGCTTGATTTCGGAAGCGGCCAAAGCAGCTTCCTCTTTTTCCGGGTTACGACTCAAAACTGTACGGAATACAACTTTCGTGCCTCTGTCGACCGACCGGGTTCGCTTGACGTTGTTGTACATCGCGGAATTTTTTTCAAGGATCATATGGGAAATTGGCCCATTGAACATGAACAGAACCTGAGGCACGGAGCCCGAGTCAGATGATGC
>Ga0315315_10000259_pt1 | contig 42036 bp, 46 predicted proteins | sample M140m3416metaG_FD_203699 | JGI IMG/M metagenome (GOLD analysis project Ga0315315, IMG submission 203699) | Ammonia-oxidizing marine archaeal communities from Monterey Bay, California, United States - M1 40m 3416 | ecosystem: Environmental > Aquatic > Marine > Intertidal zone | place: USA...
TAATTACCAAACCAACTTTATTATTGCTAGATGAGCCATCAGCTGGTCTTTCACCTGTAGCCATAAATGAAGTTTTTTCAATTATAAATGACATTAATGAATCTGGTGTTTCAATATTACTGGTTGAACAGAATGCAAAAAGAGCACTCAGCTTTAGTGATAGAGGATATGTTCTTGATCAAGGCAGAAACGCATATCAGGGAAAAGGTGAAGATTTATTAAATGACCCAAGAGTTATTGACCTTTATCTTGGTAAGCTATAAAAAAAAGGCCTGAATTAACAGGCCTTTTTTTACATCTAATTAAAGATTATGAACCGAAGTCCACTGATTTAAGGACTGGGTTAGTATCACCCTCAGTTGTCCAAATATCGTATGTAGCAGCAGTTGGGTCACCAGCTTGATCTAATTCGATCTCACCAGAAGCACCAACATAGTCTACGTCTACTCCGTCAGCTGCAAGTGCAATACAAGCAACTCCGATACATTTTTCACCACCAGATGATGCAGCAACCAAGCCAGAAGCAATTTCTGGACCAGTTACACCATTAGCAGCTGCTGATATTGCCATTAACATGACAGCATCATAAGCTTGTGGGGCAAAAATGAATGTTGGAGAACCATCAGCTGATACTCCAGCATAGGCTGCTTCAAATGCATCTTTAGCTTCACCTGCTGCAGCACCAGGAGCTGTTCCCTTGAATCCATCAAGAGCAGTACCTAGACCACATAATGAAGCAAGACCAGCATCTTTAACACCATCAGTCATATACCAAGGAGTGTCAAGAAGGCCTTGTTCGAATGCAGGTTGTAGAACTCCACAACCAGTTTCTGGAAATAAAATTCCAACTATAGCTTCAGCGCCACCCTTACCAACAGCAGTTACTTCAGATGTAAATTCTGTAGCATCAGTTGCATGATAAACAATAGTCTTCACTGTTCCACCAGCTGCTTCAAATGCAGCAGCAGTGGCTTCAGCAAGACCTCTACCATAAGAGTCAGCTCTTGAAATTATAGAAACTGTTTGTACACCGTCTTCAACTAATAATGATGCTAAAACATCACCTTGAAGAAGATCTGATGGAGCAGTTCTTGCATAAAATCCTTTTTTATCAATTTTTGTAAATTGAGGACTTGTATTTGATGGAGATACCATTACAACTTCTGCAGAAATTGCAGTGTCAAGTATTGCTAGTGAGGTACCGCTACAAGCAGCTCCCATAACACCTTGTGCACCTTGTGCAATCACATCATTCAGACTTGTAAGAGCAACAGCTCCATCACAACCACTATCACCCTCAATGAGGACTACAGGTTGTCCGTTTATACCGCCAGCGGCGTTGATTTGCTCAACAGCAAGAGCTGCACCTAGTGCAATACCAGGTCCCAGAGATGCTAAATCACCAGACAATGGCATCAAAGATGCCAAGACTAATGGATCAGCAGCAGGGGCAGCTGTAGTAGCAGGAGCTTCTGTAGTAGCAGGAGCTTCGGTTGTTTCAACCTCTACTTCTTCAACTACTTCATCCGAACCACCACATGCCACAGCAACAAGTGCCAAAATCGCAATCAAAGCCAAAGCTTTGCGATTCTTCATATATAATTTCCTTTCAGTCACTGAAATTAAAAAAACCTACTAATTTGTAGGAATTATCAAACAATAGCGGATTTTTAGTACTATTCAATAGCAGAGTTAAATAATTTAAACAAATAATGAATAATTTAATAACAAATTTACTTATTGAGCTAAGAAGTATTGAATATATAGAACTATTTATTTATCTTTTTATAGTATTTTTTCTTATTTATGGATGGAGAAAAGGCTTTTTACTGCAGCTTTTTTATTTAGTTACCCTTTTATTAGCAATTTCATTGAGCTTTAGATACTCATATCAACTTGGTTCTTATATAAGTAGTTGGTTTAATTCAAATATTCAGCTTTCTGAAATTTTCGGAGGTGTTTTGATATTTATTTCGATTTTGACAATTGCTTCTTTTTTTCAAAATTTTATTGTAAACAATCAGAAACAGAGAGATGTAGGTAATAAGCTTCTTGGGTCCTTAGTGTCAATTTTAGTTAGCAACTTAATACTCACATTAATTTTTACAACTACATCTCTTATGACTCTACCTAAGTTTTTAGAAACAACTTTAGAGGATTCAAATTTGATTTCACTTTACACAAACACAGAAGGAACACCTCAGCAAGCTTTAGAGCTTGTAACTGGAACGGATCTAATCAAAGTTGTAAGTCGGATAAAAGATCTTACTGGTAAGCCATCTGTAGTAGTTAGCGAGCAAGGATGTATTGAAATTCCATCTTATGCATTATCAAATTTGTCTAACAAAGAAGAGTTCAGCCAGGAATTGTACAACTTAATTTTAGTTGAAAGAAATAATGAGAATCTTATATCTTTAGAGCTAAGTAATACTTTATCAGAAGTAGCCCAGGACTATGCTTATGAAATGTACACAAAGGGATTTTGGTGTCATAAAAATCCAAATAATGGAGACTTAGTAGGCGATAGGTTGTCCAAAAAAGGTTTTCCATATATTAATATTGGTGAAAACTTAGCACTTTCATCCTCTGTGCGTTCAGGACACAATAGTCTAATGAATTCTGAGTCCCATAGAAATACAATTTTAGATAATGAATTCAAGAGAATGGGTATTGGTGTTGTTTCAGGACCTCTAGGCTTAATTATTGTTCAGATATTTTCCTCATGAATATAGAAATAGAAGACTTTATTAAAGTTTTAAATGAAGGTTTAAAAAAATATTTAAAACAAAATAATTATTCAGTAGATAAAAGTTTTTATGACCAATTAGGAAAAAAATTACACTCCGAGTTATCCCGTCCATTTAATGAGCAATTATTTACCCCTACTCAACTTTTAAATAATTATGTTCAGAAAAACTTAAATTCGACATTAAGACTAACTCCTTTTGATTTAGGAGAAGAATTCAGAAGTACTCTATTGAGATGGGGCGTTGCAAAAGCCAAGTTTCTTGATGAGTGAAAAAAATATAAAAAAAGATGTATGGCTTAATAGTTATCCTATTCTTCTGTGGTTAATTTCTGAACCCTTAGTTGGACTTATTGACTCAAAAATTGCTAGCTATTTAAATATTGAGGTTTTATCAGCTGTAGGAATAGGAGAAACAGTTTATTTTGTATTTATTTGGATATTTGTATTTCTTGCTTATGGAACAACACCTTATGTTTCAGAACTACAGACATCAAATCAAATATCAAAATTAAATTACTTCATAATGTTTGGAAGAAGAGCTTCAATTTTTATCGGCTGTGTATCTTGTTTGTTACTTGTACTGTTTTCAGATCTATTGATAAGCTTATTTGAACCAACGACCGAGGTAACTCTAAAGGCAAACTCTTATTTAATTCTTAGAAGTATCGGGTTACCTTTCTATCTACTAAATATGCATTCAACAGCTGTTTTGAGAGGTATGAAGCATCCAAAAATAACTTTATATTCTTCAATTATTGTTGGGGTCTCTAATGTTATTTTAAGTTTTGTATTAGCAGTTGTTTTTGATTTTGGGATACAAGGCATAGCTATTGCAAGTTCAATTTCCTTTTTAATAAGTGCAATATATTCAACTAAAGTTTTACTAAATAAACAACAACAGGATGAAGTTTTTGATGTTCTAGTTGATAAAAAAGAAGTAAGCTATAAATTTTTCTACGTTGGGTTTTATATTTTTATTCGATCCATGTTCCTTACTATCTTTATGGCATATTTAAGAAACAGGGCTTCCCTTATGTCTATGGAAGAAATTGCCCTACAGCATGTATTACTACAACTATGGTCCTTTGGATATGTTTTTGTTGACGCACTAGCTATTGCAGCACAAACATTGGTTTCAGAATATAAAACAAAGTTTCATGATTATAGAGATTCAGATTTAAAAAAATATCTGAATAAGTTAACACTCAGAATATCCGTATTTCTTTTTGTTTTTTCTAGTATTTTTTTAGATACTTTAATAACTTCAATAACAGACAAATCCTTGGGTCAACTTATAGATTTTGAATTAAGAATATTATTTGGATTAAGTTTATTGATTGGAAGCTTTGCTTTTTTATGGGATGGTGTACTACTTGGACTAGACAAATCGAGAGAGTTCTCATCTCTAACTGTTGTTTCTTCTATTATTGGATTTATATCTTGTAGTTATTTCCTTAACTTTGAAAATTCATTATCAAGTTTATGGATAGGTTTAAATCTAAGTTTAGTTTATAGAGGTATTGCAGGCTTTTTGTATCAGATACGTGACTAGTCGACTGCTTTTAATATTGGCCTATCTAGGTAATAGCTGAGAATTTGTAGTTCTTGAGACAAGTCAACAGATCTAATTTGAACATCTTTAACATTTTTCAGAAGAACAGGTGCAAAGTTTAAAATAGATCTAACACCACAATCAATAAGCTGATCAGCAACACCTTGTGCATACTCACCTGGAGTCGCAATTATTCCAATAGCTACGTTATATTTTTTACAGTACTCCTCCATTTTATTGAGGGGAGTTACTACCAATCCAGCTACTTGACTATTAATTTTTTTTGGATCATCATCAAAAAGACCAACAACTCCAAAACCTTTATCTTTAAATCCACCATAATGCGCCAATGCTGACCCTAAGTTTCCAACACCTACAATTACAGCACTCCATCCTTCAACCAATCCAAGCTCTAATTGAAGTTGGTTTCTTAGTGTTTTGATATCATACCCGACACCACGCGTACCTAAAGTACCTAGATATGAAAGATCGCGCCTTACTTGAGCATCGTTTACTTTAGCTAAATCCGCAAGATTTTTTGAAGAAATACCAATTGAGTCACTGTCAATTTGATCAAGGCACTGCAAGTAGAGAGGTAGTCTCTTTACTGTTGCAGGAGGTATTTTTCTATTTTCTTTCACTAATGCACAATCTAATGGCAAATTGAAATTATAAGTAATTTTATACAAGATTTATTACAGATTTGCAGTTTCTTATTACTAATTAATCAATGTATGTTGGTAATTAATGCAAGACATAAGCAAAGAATACGACGTTTTAATTGTTGGGGCTGGTCCAGCAGGATCAAATGCTGCTATTTCGTACAAAGAACTTAATCCAAGTTTACGTGTCGGATTAATTGATAAAGCAATATTTCCGCGAGACAAGTCGTGCGGAGATGCTATAGGCCCCGGAGTAATTAGTGCATTAAAAAGGTTTAATAATGAACATATTTTAGATGATGAACCCCAAGTTGTTTCTACAACTTTATACGGACCAGACAATATTGGAATTCAAAATTATATTCCCGAAGTTAAAAATAAAGAAGATTCCATAGTCTATGTAATTCCACGAATAGATTTAGACAATCGTATTTTAAACCTTGCAAAAGATTCTGACGTGGATGTGATTGAAGGGTTAAACTTTGTAAGTTTCGAAGAAGACATAAATAAAAACATACTCGTGAAATTTAAAAATGAGGATGAAAATTTTTTATTTTCAACTCGATTGCTCATTGGTGCTGATGGTGCAAATTCTAGAATTAGAAAACAATTAAATTTAAAACCTAATTCTGATTGGCATAAAGCTATTGCAATTAGAGCTTATATAGATAGCCCAAACTACATTGAAATTTTCAAGGAAAGGACCCTTATGTTTGAAATTAATGTATCAGCTGAAAAAGGTTACGCATGGGCTTTTCCAAGTAAAGGAACTTTGTTAAATATTGGAATTGGTGTACCTGTCAGCATTTTTAAAAAAGATAAACTAAATATCAATAAACTCTTAGAAGATTTCATAGATCAGCTAGAGAGTAGAGGTGTAATTGTTGAAAATATAAGAAAACAAAAATCCTATATGTTACCTTTCGCATCATCTAGGCCAAAATTAAATAAAAATATGAACGTTGCTTTAATTGGTGATGCTAGCTCAATGATAAATCCAATGAGTGGAGAGGGGATATTTTATGGGATGGAAGCCGGTTATCTTCTTGCAAAAAATACGAATGAATTAATTGGATCAGAGAAGTTATTTTCAGGTATTTCAAAGTATGAAAAAGAATTCTCAAAGAGATTTAGGAAGCACTATTTAAGTTGTGCATTAGCTAGGTTAATTTTACAGAGTCCTTTTATGACAAAAAGATTACTGAAAGTTGCATCAAATGACCAAGATACAATAGATTTTGTAGTGGAGTTATTATTTGATGAAGCTTACTTGACTATTACTGAAGTATTTAAAATTACATATAAATTTCTTATCCCGACTAGGTTATTAGCCTTTCTTTCAAAAAATTAGAAGTCAAAAGAATTTAACGTAACTTTGATAGTAGAATAAGGGTACAGTTTGTGAAAAATTTCACAAGTATGGAGGGAACATGAATAGCTGGTTACCTATTTTGGTGATGCTTGTTGTAGCTATTGGTTTTGCATTTGTATCTCTGGGTGTTACCTATTTAATATCTCCAAAAAAAGCTACCCCTGAAAAACTAGCACCATATGAATGTGGAATTTTCCCAGAAGTAGAGCCATCACAAAGATTTCCCGTGAAATTTTATATGGTAGCAATGCTTTACATCGTTTTCGATATTGAAATAATCTTCCTCTTTGCCTGGGCAACAAGGTTTAATGATCTTGGTTGGTATGGAATAGCAGCAATTTCAATATTCACATTCTTTGTATTGGAAACTTTATATTATGTTTGGAAAAAAGGTGTCCTTGATTGGAACACTCCAAGACGTGAACGTTATTTCAAACAAGAACTTCAAAAAGAGGTCGCTTAATGTATACCCCAGATAATATTTTCACAACCACTATTGATAAAGCTGTAAGGTGGTCAAGAACTCAATCAATGTGGCCTGTAACTTTTGGTTTGGCATGCTGTGCTATTGAAATGATGGCAGCTGGTAGTGCTAAGTATGATTTAGCTCGATATGGCATGGAAGTTTTTAGAGCATCTCCCAGACAAGCAGATTTAATGATTGTTGCTGGTAGGGTATCTCAAAAGATGGCTCCGGTATTAAGACAAGTTTATGATCAAATGGCTGACCCAAAATGGGTTATAGCAATGGGAGCTTGCTCTTCTACTGGTGGGATGTTTAATAACTACGCTTTAGTCCAAGGTGTTGATCACATTGTACCCGTTGATATTTATGTACCAGGATGTCCACCAGGACCACAATCGTTAATGCATGGAATATTAACACTTCATGACAAGATAATGGATGGAGAAATAAATAGATGAATCCTGAAATATTAGAAACAAAGTTAGATGATTACAAAAAATTAGTCGAATCATTGAAGTCCGATGGCTTTGAAATGATGGTAGATCTTACTGTGGTTGATTGGTTTAGAAAAAAAGAACCAAGATTTGAAATTATAGTTCAGCTTTTATCCACAATTCATAATGCAAGAAAAACTATCAAAGTTTTTGTTAATGATGAAGATTTAACAATCCCATCCATTACAGATATTTATCCGAGTGCAAATTTTTACGAAAGAGAAGCATACGATATGTTTGGTATTATTTTTGCAGACCATCCAGATTTAACAAGAATTTTAATGCCTGATGATTGGCAAGGATATCCTTTAAGAAAAAATTATGGTTCAGGAAGAATTCCTGTTCAGTTTAAAAATGCACCAAAGGTTGATTAATTGAAGAGCAAAGATACAAGAAAAACTGGATTTGATAAATTCAAAAATATTTTAGATTTTTGGGCTACCAATTCTGAAGAAGGTGGTTGGAATATTTCCTCAACAGACGAAGGTTCTCAAAAAATGCTAGAGGAAGAGAGTGACAAGCAGGTCAAAATTCAAACAGGATCTGATGTAGTAGATGATTTCATTATTGATGAAGATACTTCTGATGATGAAAGAATGATTGTAAATATGGGTCCCCAACATCCCTCAACACACGGTGTTCTTAGACTTCAGGCAGAACTTGAGGGAGAAGTAGTAAGACGTGTAAAGCCTATTATTGGATACCTTCATACTGGAATGGAAAAAACAGGGGAAGAGCTGAACTATTTTCAGGGACCTACGAATACAACAAGAATGGATTATCTATCTCCACTTTTCAATGAGCTAGTTTTTTCACTTACTACTGAAAAATTGATTGGAATAGAAGTTCCTGAAAGAGCAAAAACAATAAGAATTCTAATGACTGAGTTAAATCGAATTTCTTCACACCTGGTTGCTTTAGCAACTGGTGGGATGGATATTGGTGCGCTATCAATGATGATATTTGGTTTTCGAGAACGAGAGCTAATTTTAAACTTTTTTGAAAAAACAACTGGCTTAAGAATGAACCACAATTATATAAGACCTGGAGGTGTTGCAGCAGATTTACCAGATGGGTGGCAAAAAGATATAAAAGAAATATTAAAAGTTATTCCAGAAAAGCTTCAAGATTATGATGATATGTTATTGGATAACCCAATATGGAAAGGTAGATTAAAAAATGTAGGAATACTAACCACAGAAGAGTGTTTTGCTTATGGTGTTACAGGCCCAAGTTTAAGAGCTTCTGGTTATGAATGGGATTTAAGAAAATCTCAACCCTACTCTGATATCGAAAATTATGATTTTGAAATTCCAGTTTTAAATGAAGGAGATGTTTTTGCAAGATGGAGAGTAAAGGTTTTAGAAATTTTTGAGAGTTTAAAAATTGTCGAACAAGCAATGGAAAAAATGCCAAAAGGACCATATAAAGTTCAAGACAAAAAAATTACACCTCCTCCAAGAAAAAGATTAGATGAATCTATGGAGGCACTAATTCACCATTTTAAAATTTATACAGAAGGCTTCAAAGTACCTGAGGGGGATGCTTATGTAGCTATAGAATCTCCTAGGGGAGAGCTAGGGTGTTATATTGTATCAGATGGTTCTTCAAAGCCATATAGAATGCATGTAAGAGGACCATCGTTTTGCAACTTACAGGCGCTACCTGTAATTATGACAGACAGTCCGATAGCAGATGCAGTTGCTGCTATTGCCTCTCTAGACCCAGTTATTGGAGATGTTGATAGATGAGCTGGGATGAGAAACTTATTAAACAGGCTAAAAAAATAGTTAAACTATACCCTCAAAAGAGATCAGCCTTAGGCCCATTGTTGCACTTAGCACAGAGTAAAGACGGTTATATTTCTGATGATTCAGTATCTGTAATAAGTGAATTAGTTGGTATTACAGAAGTACAAGTAAAGTCAGTTTCTACTTTCTACTCGATGTACAAACAAGAGCCAACAGGAAAATATTTATTGAGTGTTTGTAAATCTATATCGTGTGAAATAAATAACTCAAATTCAATTATTGATGTTGTTAAAGACTTTACTGGTCTTAACAATAATGAAACAGATGAAGAAGGTTTATTTACTTTTGAAGCAGTAGAGTGCATTGGAGCTTGTGGTGGAGCCCCAGCAATACAAGTAAATTATGAAACAGTAGAAGGATTGTCTACAGAAAATACTCTAAATCTGTGCGAATGGTTAAAAAATGAAACACCAGATTTAGTCGTAGCAGATGAACTACAAAATAAATTTGGTGGTACAAAATCATTTGATTGGGCAATTGCAGACAATTCAGGAACAACAGGATCAGTTCCGGGTTTTCAAACTTTAAATACCACAAAGGATAAAAAGTGAAAGAAACAATTCTTCTAACAAAACATATGAGAGAAAATCCAGAGGATAGTCACTTGATTGAATCTTATGAAAAGAGCAATGGATACACTACCGCTAAAAAAACTTTACTTGGCAGCTCTCCAGAGAAAGTCTTAGAAGAAATCAAAGCCTCAAACATTAGAGGAAGAGGTGGTGCAGGATTTCCTACTGGAGTTAAATGGGGATTTTTAGCAGAAAATGAAGAACGGTACCTAGTAATTAATGCAGATGAATCTGAACCAGGAACATTTAAAGATAGAATCTTGTTAGAAAGAGACCCCCATCAGTTAATTGAAGGAATTATTATCACTTGTTTTGCAGCAAATATTAAAAATGCTTTTATATACATAAGAGGAGAATACGCTAAGCCAGCAAGACGGGTTCAAAGTGCTGTTGAACAGGCTTACCAGAATGGCTATCTTGGAAAAAATATATTTGGTTCTGAGATGGATTTAGATTTAGTTGTCCACCTAGGGGCCGGTGCTTATATATGTGGAGAGGAAACTGCTTTATTAAATTCCCTTGAGGGAAGAAGGGGTGAGCCAAGATTAAAACCTCCCTACTTTCCAGCAGTTAAAGGTTTATATATGAAACCAACACTTGTTAATAATGTTGAAACAATTTCTTCTGTTCCTTGGATAGTTGAAAACACTGGTGAGGAATATAACAAATTAGGAGTAGAAGGCTCAACTGGTACAAGAATTTTTAGTTTATCCGGACATGTTAACTCGCCCGGAAATTATGAAATTGAAATGGGAAGCACATTCGGTGATTTTGTTGAGACTTTAGGTGGAGGTATTCGAAGTAATAAAAAAGTAAAAGCATACATACCAGGTGGAGCTTCAGCACCATGGTTTAGGGGAGACCAGCTTGATATAAAAATGACTATTGATGACGTAGCGAATAATAACTCAATGCTTGGTTCTGGTGCTGTTGTCATGATGGATGAAGATACGAATTTAGTAAATGCGGCAAAAAGTATTGTTAGTTTCTTTGCTCACGAATCTTGTGGACAGTGCACTCCCTGTAGAGAGGGAACTACCTGGTTAGAAATGATTTTAGATAGAGTTGCTTCCGGTCGAGGCCGAACTTCCGATCTCGAGTTATTGCTAGATATTTGTGACAATATTTCTCCCGGACTATCATGGCCACCAAAAATGACAACGATTTGTCCCTTGGGTCCCTCTGCAGTTTCACCTATAACATCTTTGATGAAAGATTTCAGGGAAGAAGTTGAATCTATGATTCCAACGAAAGTTCTCTTATGAGTGATAATGTAAAAATAAATGTAAATGGTTTACAGATTGAATCTGAGCCAAACAAGCTTTTAATTGAAGCTTGTGAAGATTCTGGAATTCATATACCAAGATTTTGTTGGCACAAAAGACTTGATCCAGTAGGAATGTGTAGGATGTGTCTTGTTGAAATAGAAACTCCTAGAGGAAAGATGCTTGTCCCTTCTTGTACTACGGAAGTTTCTGATGAAATGGTAGTTGATACAGAATCTGAAATAGTGAAAAAAGCGCAAGAAGGTGTTTTAGAATTTTTACTAATAAACCATCCTTTAGATTGTCCTATTTGTGATAAAGCTGGAGAATGCCCACTTCAAGATCAGACAATGGCATATGGCCCTGGTGAGAGTAGATTTGTTGAGGAAAAACGACATTTTGAAAAACCAATACCTATTTCAGAAATAATTCTTTTAGATCGAGAAAGGTGTATTTTATGTGCACGTTGTACCCGGTTTTCTGATGAAATCTCAGGTGATCCATTAATTGAGTTCATACAAAGAGGCAATAAAACTGAGGTAAATACATTTCCCAATGAACCTTTTAAATCTTATTTTTCTGGTAATACAGTTCAGATTTGTCCAGTAGGAGCTTTAACTTCTACTTCATACAGATTCAAAGCTAGACCTTGGGATTTAAAATCAACCAGATCAACTTGTAATGGGTGTTCAATGGGGTGTTCAGTTGAATTAAATTCTTCACAAAATAAAATGTTAAGAATCTTAGGTGTAGATAATGAGCATACAAACCAAGGGTGGTTGTGCGATAGAGGTAGATATAATTTTGAATATTTGAATTCTGATCAAAGAATTAAAGCACCTCTTAAAAAGACAGAGAGTGATCGTGAAGAGACTACCTTACAAGAAGTATATAGTGACTTAAGCAAAATAATTGAAGATAGAAGTAATAAGATTACCTTTCTTCTTGGTAGTAATTTAACGAATGAAGAATTTACTTCCTTTAATGAATTTTCTAATAAATTAGGTAATCATGACAATTCAATATATCTAAATGAAGATATCTTATTTAAAGGATTTTTTGATGAAAATATTGAAAATGCAAAAATTGAAGATCTTAATAAATCTGATGCGATAATAATTTGGGCTGAAGACTTAAAGGAAACCCTGCCAGTTTTATATCTAAGAGTAAGGCAAGCAGTAAAAAATGGAGTTAAGTTAGTTATTTTTGGACATACCAATTCAACACTTGCTGATATCGCGGATGTTTACTACAGCGGCGAAACCGTATCAAATAATTTTGAGATAGTAAAGGATATATCAAAGCTTAAAGAGATTAAGGAATTCATCAAAGACAAAAATGTAACAGCAATATTAGGAAAGGCCAGTCCTCACCAGTCAGATCAAAGCATAGAAAAATTATTCACATATCTCAAAGACAATGCCAATTTGAAATTGTTAAATGCATTTAACGGAGGTAATAGCTTCGGTGCCTTTCAGACACTTGGGAGCGTAAAGGGGAATAGAGAGTTTTCGTCTGAGGTTTCAAAAGAAACTACAGACTTACTTTTTGTTGTAGGTGCTGACCCAATAGGGAAATCAATATTCTCATCAAATATCAAAAATATTATTAATGAAATACCTACGGTCGTAGCCCTTGATTTGTTTATGCATGAAACTTCTGAACTTGCAGATTATATTGTGCCAACAAGTTCAACTCTTGGTGAAAAAGAAGGGACTTTTACAAATATAGAATTTAGAACTTCAAGAATTGATAAATTAATTCCTTCTCCTGGACAGGCATTAAGTGATTGGGAATTTATTTCGGGTTTATCTAACTTTTGTAAATTTGAAGGAATGTCTGAAAGCTTGACAGACTTAAATAATAAATCTTTTGATAGCTTTGATTTAGATACTAAACCAACGTTTGATAACTTAGATAAACCAAGAAATCTAGATGGAATAATCAATACCTCAGTACCAAATATCACTACAACTGATGAAAGTATTGAGTTTTCAGATTCTTTTTTTGTTGGTAAAAAGCTTTATGGAGATAAGGTAACCGAAAGACACTCAAAGAGCATTTCTCTACTTGGTTCCTCACAATTTATTGAAGGAAACAAATCAACTTTTGAAAAGTATAAGTTAAATTCAGGAAAGTGCATTTTGGTTCAAGAAAATATCGAAATTACTGTTAGCTATAAAATTAACCCAAGTTTGCCTGACGGTCTGATATTTTTTCCAAAGAATAGAAGAAATATGAACAAATTAGATTTTTCAAAAAATATTCAAATATTGCCTAGTCATTCTATGGAAGTGCTAAATGTCAACTGAATTAATTGTTGCACTAATAAAAGCAAATATAGTTCTTGGAGTACTTTTAACAAATACAATACTCTTGATATGGTTTGAAAGAAAACTAGTAGCAGGGATGCAATCTCGTGTGGGACCAGACAGAGCTGGGCCTTTTGGAATATTACAAACTGTGGCAGATGCCATCAAACTCATGCTTAAAGAACAAATATTACCGCTTAAAGCTGATAGGGCAATGTATCTTCTTGCACCAATTGTTGCTTTAGTACCATCTTTCTTAATTTTTATGATTATTCCACTTGGACCAAATCTAAATATTGAGTTTGGTGGAGAAAATTATATAGTTGAATTTGTTGGAGCAGATCTAAATGTAGGTGTTTTATATTTCCTAGCCCTTTCTTCAATTGCAGTTTACAGTGTTGTGCTAGCAGGTTGGTCTTCAGGTTCAAAATATCCTTTATTGGGGGGTGTAAGAGCTTCAGCGCAAATGATTTCTTATGAAGCAGCTATGGGGTTAGCCTTAGTTCCAGTAATTTTATATTCAGGCTCACTGTCACTAGTTGATATTGTTGATAGTCAGTCAGGAAATTTATCTAGCTCTATACCAATTTTAAATTCAATTGTTTCCTTCATTCCAAAGTGGAATGTATTTCCACAGTTTGTAGCTTTCGGAATATTTTTTATTGCTGCTGTAGCAGAAGTAAATAGGGCACCATTCGATTTAGTTGAAGCTGAACAAGAGCTAGTTGGAGGCTTTCATACCGAATATTCTGGATTTAGATTTGCGATGTTTTTTTTAGCTGAATATATAAATATGTTTAACATGTGTGCAATAACAGCAACATTTTTCTTAGGTGGATGGCTAGGACCTACATTTGAAAATTTCCTACCTCCATTTTTGTCTTCTATAATGCCAATAATTTGGCTAGGTGTAAAAACTTTTAGCCTCCTTTTTATTTTTGTATGGATAAGAGCTACTCTTCCAAGGCTTAGATATGATCAGCTAATGGAACTAGGATGGAAAAGATTAATTCCTGCATCTTTAGTTTGGTTGATTTTATCTGCAGTTGTTCTTGGATTGAGAGAGTTTGGATTACCTTGGAGTTAAATTATGAGTGAAAGTTTTGGTTTATTTAAAGGTTTAAAAGTTACTTTCAAAGAACTTTTCAGAAAATCTGTAACAGATAAGTATCCAAAAGAATTTAGAGAAAAGCCACAAAGATTTCATGGTCGACATGTTTTAAATAAATATGAAGACGGAATGGAGAAATGTATCGGTTGCGAACTTTGTGCTGGGGTTTGTCCTGCCCAATGTATTTACGTTAGAGGTGAAGATAACCCAGAAGACAACCCAGTAAGTCCTGGCGAAAGATACGGTTTTATATATGAAATCAACATGCTCAGATGTATTTATTGTGCACTTTGCGTAGAAGCATGTCCAACAGAAGCAATAACAATGACCTCATTATTTGAGATGAGTGTAGCTAATAGATCTGAAGCAATCTTTGATAAGTCTGTTCTAGTTGTAAACGATGATGGTACACCTAACACACATGAGGAGCAGACAAAACTTACAAATATTGAAGATTTACAGACATCTGATGGCTGGATGAGAGCAACTTCTCCAAATGGAAATCCAAATTTTGAGAATATTGTTAATTGGTCTGGCTCACTAGGTGTTGGGAAAAAAGATCCAGAAAAAGGTCAAACTCTGGAGGAAGAGTAAATTGTTTGAACTCTTAATTTTTTTCCTTCCTGCTTCTATATTGATTATTGGAGCACTCATAGTTGTCTTTGCAAAAAATCCTGTTCATAATGCCATGGGCTTAGTCATGACATTAATTTCTCTTGCAATAATTTACATAACTTTAAATGCAACTTTTGTAGCAATGGTGCAGATGCTAGTTTACGCAGGTGCAGTCATGACCTTATTTCTTTTTGTGATAATGATGATAGGTGTGGACAAAAAAGAACAAACTTCAGATTCAATTAAAGGTCAAACCTTTCTTGTAAGTGGAGTTTTCTTAATTTTGATGTCTCTATTAGGTTATGTAGCGGTAAATTCAGAATTTAGTTGGAACCTCTGGTTTCCAGCAGTTGATTATGTTGTTGAGGGAACACCGCAGTTAATTGCAGGAACACTCTTTACTACTTGGATATTCCCCTTCGAGATTATATCTATTTTGTTGATTGTAGCTACCGCTGCTGCAATAGCTCTAGCGTATGATTCAAAAATAAGGAATAAAGATGCTTGAAGTCACTACAGATTGGTACTTAACACTAGCTGCAATTCTTTTTTCTATTGGATTTTTTGGCATGATGATTCGAAAAAATGCATTAATAATGTTTATGTGCATTGAATTAATGTTAAATGCTGTAAATCTAACATTTATCGCTGCTTCTAAGCACTTTGGTCAGATAGATGGACAAATTGCAGTATTTTTTGTTTTAGTTGTAGCAGCTGCAGAAGTTGTGGTCGGCTTAGCAATAATTGTTTCAATATTTAGAAAACAATCCTCAGCCTCCGTTGATGTGCTAAATGTATCAAGAGGATAGTTTTGGATTTTTTATTTATACTTCCAATATTTCTTCCACTTCTAACTGCTATTTTTTTATTTTTAAATAGAAAAATATTTAATGAGTTAGTTACCAACTTTTTTACATTAAATAGCGCACTTTTGTCATTTGCTATTTCGTTTTTTGCTTTTGTTACTTTTGCACTTGATAAATTTAAACCGATAAGCATAACTCTTTATCAATGGACTAGAACACCAGATATTACAATAGGGTTTACTCTTGATGGCCTATCGGGTGTCATGTTGCTTTTAGTAACCGGTCTTTCATTTGTAATTCAACTTTTTTCAACTTCATATATGGAAAAAGATGAAAAACATAGTAATTATTTTGTGTATTTTAACTTCTTTGTCTTTTCCATGTTGCTTTTAGTTATGTCATCAAACTTTTTAGTTATGTTTTTTGGATGGGAATTGGTTGGGTTAAGTTCTTACTTATTAATATCATTTTGGTCCCAAAAACCAGCTGCTGCTAAAGCAGGAAATAAAGCATTTGTTATTAATAGAATTGGAGATTTTGGATTTTTGATTGGACTGATGATTATTTTAAATACATTCAATACTTTTGATTTCCATACAGTCATGCAGAGCTCAACCAATGTAAGTGAGAATACCATTACGACCATTTCTTTATTTTTACTTCTAGGAGCTTTTGGAAAATCTGCTCAATTTCCCTTATTTAGCTGGTTACCTGACGCTATGGAAGGACCCACCCCAGCAAGTGCTTTAATCCACGCAGCGACAATGGTCACAGCTGGAGTTTTTATGCTTGTACGAATCTCTCCTATGCTTCAACATTCTGCTACCGCGAGCATGGTAATTATATCTTTCGGTTTACTCACTGCACTAATAGCAGCATTTTCAGCTATGAATCAATATGATATTAAGAAAGTATTAGCCTACTCAACCATCTCCCAACTTGGTTTTATGTTTATAGCAATAGGAGCAGGTGCATATGTTGCAGCAATTTTTCACTTAGTTACACATGCTTTTTTTAAAGCACTTTTATTCCTCGGAGCTGGTGCGGTAATTCATTCCATGCATCATGAACAAGATATGAGAAAAATGGGTGGATTAAGAAAAAGGATGCCTATTACTGCTGGAATGATGGGAATTGGGACTTTAGCTATTTCTGGAATCCCACCCTTGGCTGGTTTTTGGTCAAAAGACGAAATACTTGCATCCGTGTTTGCTAAAGCAGGTATGGCAAACGAATTGGTATTTTCTATAATGTATTATTTATTTTGGGCTCTAACACTTGGTGCAGCTTTACTTACAGCTTTTTATATGGGTAGGCACTGGTTATTAATTTTTGAAAAGGATAATGGAATAGATCATTCAGAAGTTCAAGAGGCACCAAAAGCTATGACAAGACCTTTAATTCTTTTAGGAATATTCTCAATTTTTATTGGCTTTATTAATACACCCTTCTTTCATGGCTTAGAAAAAGTTCTTCATGAAACGCTTGAGAATGTTGAAGTAACTCATCTTCCTGAGGGCATAGCACTCGTTATATTAGCTGTTCTCTCTATAGGAGCTGGATTTACAGGACTAATTATTGCTTTTCTTATATTTGGATTTCAATTACATAAAAGAATTAACTTAGGAAAATTTAAACTTGAGTCACCAATAAACCTTGTAAAAGATCTTTCAAGCAATGTTCTGTATTTAAATAAATTTGGAAATGTATTTTTTGTTTCGGGGATGAAAAACTTTTCAAGAAAAGTAGCTGTCGTTGTTGATGGGTTGATAATAGATGGGTCTGTTAATTTTATTTCTAGTGCATTTGGAAAAACTTCAAAAATTACCTCAGCAACGCAAACAGGTCTAGTTAGAAATTATGTTGTTTATTTCGGCTTATTTTTAATATTGTTAATATCACTTTTCATCTTTACTCCCTTGGTGGCACAATGACTGGAATTATCCTTGCTCTTTTATTGGTACCACTTTTTAGTGCTCTTCTAGTATTTTCTATTCCAAACAATCGAAAAGAGCTTTTTAGACCTATTGGAATTGTGTTTTCTCTAATTACGTTTACACAATCTATGTACATCCTGTTTAGTGATTATTCAAAATCAGATTTCCAAATTCTATTAAAGTTTGAGTGGATTCAAGTTTATGGTTTAGAAATAAACCTTGGCATATCCGGAATGTCAACTTTGCTTTTATTATTAAGCTCTTTACTTGTATTACTTTCTTTACTTTCTATTGGTAAAGACCATAGTGAGAGCAAAGGGTTCATTGGATCTATTTTAACTTTACATTTTGCAATTAATGGCGTTTTTATTAGCGGAGATTTAATTTCACTATTTATTTTCTTCGAAGCACTTTTGATACCTATGTATTTCTTAATGGGAATTTGGGGTGGTGATAATAGAAGATATGCAACTATTAAATTTATTTTATATACAGTCTTTGGATCAATATTTATCTTTATAGGTACTGTTTACACAGCTGTCATTAGCTATGGAGTTAATGCAAGATTAGCAGTTGATTTTGAAACACTTTCTACTCTTGAAATAACCGCTTCACAATCTAAGACTTTATTTCTATTATTTACTTTTGGCTTTCTCATTAAAGTTCCTATTTTCCCGCTACATACATGGCTACCTGATGCACACGTTGAAGCTCCAACTGCTGGAAGTATTTTATTAGCAGGTATTTTATTAAAAGTAGGAGCCTATGGAATTCTTAGAGTTTCAATACCGTTCTTTACAGAGGGTTTCTTAGAGTATAAAAATATAGTCGCAGTGTTGTCTGTAATTGGAATCATATATGGTGCTGTAGTTGCGATAGCTCAAATAGATATCAAAAAACTTATTGCATATTCCTCAATTAGTCATATGGGATATGTAATGCTTGGTATATCAGCTGGAGAGTTTTTAAGTATAGAGGGAGCAATTATTCAAATGATCAATCATGGAATAACTGCTGGTGCGTTATTTATGTTGGTTGGGTTTATATACGAAAGAAGACATACAAGAAATATAAGCTCTTTTGGTGGAGTTAAGATAACAATGCCTAGATATGCTGCAATCTTTCTCTTCACATCTTTTGCATCGATAGGTTTACCAGGATTGAATGGTTTCGTAGGAGAGTTTATGATTTTGATGGGAAGCTACAATTCTTATAAAGTGTTAACTTCAATAGCTGCTTTTGGCGTTGTCTTAGCTGCTATTTATATGCTGTGGGCATATCAAAGAGTATTTACAGGACCTTTATCAAACGAAGAAAATAAAAATTTACAAGACTTGAATTTAAGAGAAACGGTATCTATTTTCCCTTTGGTTTTACTAATGTTATTTATAGGGATTTTTCCAAGTTATATTGAGAGCTTTGTTATTCAAGAAGCAGGAAATTTAAGTGAAACAATATCATTATTCAGGAGTACAAAATGACAGGAATTTCTGATATTTTAGGATTCAACTTTGTTGTTATTGGCCCGACATTAACTCTTCTTGCAACAGCTCTGATACTTCTTTTTGTAACAATTACTATTTCCACACCTACATTTGTAAAAAAATACGTTACTTTATTTGGTATTTTGTCTACCGTGTTTGCTGTATTTCTAAAATTTGGCTTATTTCTCTCTGATGGAGTCTCTTCTTATTTTTCTGAAAAGATTCTCTTAGACGAATTTGCTCTAGTAGGTAATGTGTTAATAGTTTTAGTTTTGTTGTTTACTTTTAATTCTTTTTGGAAAACATCTTCTCAAATAGATAACAAAACAACTGAAGCTTTAATTTTAATTTTAATGTCAGCTTCAGGATTTTTACTGATGGTTGATTCTGAAAATTTTATTATGTTATTTATAGGTCTAGAAATTGGCTCTATAAGTCTCTATGCTCTTGCTGGCTTAAACAGGGGAGATCAGCTCAGTAATGAGGCATCATTAAAATATTTCCTTTTGGGGTCACTCGCCTCCTGTATATTAATTTACGGAATCGCATTGGTTTATGTTTCCTTATCTATAAGTGGTGTTTATGAAACTAGCATAGCAATAAGCTTTATTGGCCCTGAAAATGTTCCACTGACAAGTCTTATTGGACTAATTTTAATAATTGTTGGATTGTTGTTTAAAGTTGCGGCAGCTCCATTTCAAGCATGGGCTCCTGATGTTTACCAAGGTTCTCCAACTGGTTATGTGGGTTACATGGCCTCAGTAGCAAAAGCTTCATCATTTATTGTTTTAGCTAGACTCTCAGCTGTTTCGTTGAATTTTATAATTGATAAGTTCGATCTATTTTTTACTGCTGTCATAATTCTCTCAGTATTATTGGGTGCATTATTTGCAACTAATCAATCAGATCTTAAGAGATTGATAGCTTACAGTGGAGTTATACAATCTGGATTTATTCTTTCAGGTATATCGTTTGGAGTATATGGAATTAGTGCATCTATCTTTTATCTTGCAACGTACATTATTCAGCTTATTGGTGTGTTTACAATCTTTTCAATAATTAGTGGTCAACTTAGTTCAAATTTTGCAATTAGTAATTTATCTGGATTATTTAAAGAAAATAAATTTCTAACTATTACTTTTTCAATCTTTATGCTTGGAATTGCAGGACTTCCATTGACTAGCGGTTTTGTATCAAAATTTATTTTAATTACAAATCTTTGGTCATATGAAAAATATATATTAGTCACAGTATTGATGCTTTCTACCGTTGCCGGGTTTTACTTTTACTTAAAACCTATTTGGGTTGCTGCAGTTGAAAAAACAGACAATACAATTGAGCAAATCAAAATACAAAATTCTGATAAATTATTAATTAGTACGCTTGCATTTTTAACTATTTATTTAGGACTATTACCTAACACGCTTGTGAATATTACTCGTTGGATGGTGGAAAACTATCTGTAATGCTAATTAAGATTATTCCACCCCCAGTAATGCACCACCAAGGTGGCTGGGATGAAATGCTGATGTTTTTAATTCCTGCGTTATTACTTACCTGGCTTAGAAATAAACAAAAGAATGAAAATTTAGAGGAATAGTATCTCAATATTATAAAAATAGATAGAATACAATCATGATTGAAATATCAAACCTCACTATGAGATACAAAAATGGAAAAGGTGTAGGAGATATCAATCTTACTGTTGACAATGGTGAAGTAAAAGGTCTTCTTGGACCAAACGGAGCTGGAAAATCAACAACAATGAGAAGTCTTATGGGTTTTTTAATCCCCTCGGAGGGTTCTCTTTCAGTTGAGGGAATAAATACAATTGAAAATCCTGTTGAAGCAAAGAAAATAATAGGATATTTACCTGGAGATCCTCAACTTCCACAAAATTTAAATTCAAAATCATTATTTAAACTTGGTGCTGACATGAGAGCTCAATCAACTGATTATGCAATGGAATTAGCAGAAAAATTTGAATTGGAAGTTGATCAAACTATTAAAGAATTATCTAAAGGTAACAGACAAAAAGTCGCATTGATACTAGCAGTACTTCATAAGCCAAAGGCATTAATTTTAGACGAGCCAACTTCAGGCCTAGACCCTTTTCATCAAAGAACATTTTTTGAAATTATTAAAGAATTTGCAAATAATGGTGCTGCAATACTTTTATCATCACATATTATTTCTGAGGTTGAAAAAGTTGCTGACTCAATGGCCGTTTTACGAGAGGGTGCAAAAGTATATGATGAATCTTATGAGACATTTTCAAGCAAGGCTGCAGAACAGGGTGAAGATTTAGAAGATGCCTTTTTTAAATTTTATGACAGGAGAGAGGGTTAATGTTTAATTACTTAAAATATATGGTGACAGTCCCAAGAAAATTTATTTTAAACTGGACAATTGCTCCTGGGTTATATTTATTGATACTCCCACTAGCTTTTGCAAACTCAAGTGTAGAGAGTTTACTTATCGATACTCAACGTGAGGCTTTTAGGGGTATGTCTGAAAATGAAACGATGATGAACTTGCTCGGAATTTCAGATTGGGATAACGTTTTTACCTTAGAAGGAATGGTAACAACTTATTTTATGATTCCTTTTGTGCCTATCTTAATTGGAATAGCCACAATAATTCTTTTAAACAAACTTGGCTCAAAAGCCGAGGAAGACGGAACTTTCGAATTTGTTGCAGCCTTACCAATGACACGATCAACAGTTTACCTTACACAATCACTGGTAGCTGTATTTTTTGGTTTGTTTGTATGCTTTGCATGGACGAATATTATGTTTATTCCAATTGCAACCATGGAACTTAGCCAAACACTCGATTACGTACCTTTAATGAAAGCAACTTTACAGGGAGCTTTAGCTGGGGTAAGTTTTGGAGTTTTAGGGTTTGCACTTGGAGCATTTACAGGTAAATCATCAATGGCATGGGCTTTTGGTGGAGGTCTCATGGCAATTGAATATTTAGCAAATTCATTAAAAGGTACAAATGACTTATTTTTATGGATTGACGACAACATTTCTTCCTTTGGTGCGTATGGCAATCCCTATCAAGATGGTTTAATTGCTGGGGACTTATTTCTTGTAATTGGAAAAATAGCATTATTTTTGGCTATTGGGTTTATTGGGTTTAGAAATAGATCTTTAAATCTAAGATAAATATTTCGTACAATTTCAATTATTACGTAATATTAACTTATGCCAAATTTCTCAAGAACTATAACTGTTAAAGAAGACATTAATACTGTCTATGATTTCATGTCTGATTTCCGTAATTTGAGTAAATGGGCTGAGGGTGATGATGGTGAGTTAATAACAAAAGAGCCCCTAAGACTTGGCTCAGTATTTAGAGTTAAAACTCACTTTAACAATAAACCAAGAGTTTATGATTATGAAGTTGTTGAATGGGGACCACCATTAAGAGTTTCCCTTGAAGCAAAAGCAAGCATTTTTACAATCGTTGATACTATATTTCTATCAGCAAATTCAAAAGGCACTGAGCTAACATATTCAGTAAATATAAAATTTAAATTTCCTTATGTAATACTCGCACCCTTTGTAAGTATTTTGTTTAATAAAGTTATGGATACCCAGATAAAGAGCTTAGGGGAAGTCCTTGGTGAGGCTTAAGCTTTGTTTGTTATTGTTCGTTCTGTTGGTGAGTTGTCAAAACAGTGAAGATACATATATGAGTCCTGAACTAAATGAATTTCCTACAATACAAGGAAATACCTTAAATAAAGAAAAAAAACTAGTTCCGGATGATTTCGTAGATAAAAATTTAGTTGTTATTGTAGCATTTCAACAATGGCATCAGGCATTAGTTGATGAATCTATATTGTTATTAGAAAAAAACGGACTTGGAGAAACACATAATATTATTGAAGTTCCCACAATACGAAAATCTTCAAAGTTAAATGAAATTTATTTAGATGGAATAATGAGAGCGGGCATTAGAGATAATAGAATTAGAAATAGAACTATCACTGCATATTTAGATAAAGAAGAATTCAGACGCGATCTCGATATTCCAAATGAAGACACTATCTATTGGTTCTTGGTAGCAAAAGATTCAAAAAATATTATTGCAAGGGGTTATGGAGTAATATCTCAAGACGAATTGGATTTAATTAACTCTTTTTAAATATAAATTGTTGCTAAATAAACGACGACAAGAGCAAGTAGTAACATAACACCATTAAATGCACCTCTTATCGCTTCACTTACATTTGTAGCAAAACTATGAAAAGCAATCACAATACCAGCTAATCCTAGAACTGCTACTTCGATATACCAGTTAGAAGTAGTACTTTCATTTAAAAAGTAAAGAGCTATTCCTGATAATAAAGAAACTGCATAAGAGCTCCATGAAATCTTACTGAATAGATCTCTTAAGACACCTGTTGTATTTTTGGTTGGATCAAATTTTGCTAACTTTGCAGCAAATATTGCCCAAGTAACCATAGACCCTAGCCAAATTGACAAACCAACAATATGTACATACTTTAAAATAACTTCCATATTGAAATGCTAGCATTTTTAATTTCTTTTATGATATTGATATGGATGAATATAAAGCGTGGGTTCAAAAAAATGTTGCTTCCTTTACAAATCTTGAATACACGTTAATGGAATACCCAAAATGCAATAAAGGTGAATTAATTATTGAAACTAAAGCAGCCACTTTAAATTTTGCGGACCTTCTTTTGTCTAGTGGAATGTATCAATCAAACCCAGAGATACCATTTGTTCCTGGTTTTGAGGTTGCAGGTATAGTGAAAGAAGTTTCACCTAATAGTGCATTTGAAGTTGGAGATAGGGTAATAGCTGCAACGACTGTTTTTAGGTCAGGCAGGCATGGAAGCTTTGGAGATTATTGCATAGCTTCTGAAAATCTAACTTATAAGCTACCTAGTGATATTTCATATGAAGTTGGGGCCGCAATACTTATGTCCTATCTAACTTCTGACTTCGCACTACACAGAAGGGCAGAATTAAAAAACAACGAACTTGTATTGATCAACGCTGCTGCTGGAGGAGTTGGAATTGCTGCTCTTCAATTGGCAAAAATTTCTGGAGCAAGAGTTATTGCTGCAGTTGGCTCTGAACAAAAGAGAAAGCTTGTCGAAAAATATAATCCGGAACTTGTCATTAACTATCAAGAAGAAAATCTTCGTGAAACTGTGGAAGCCCATTTTGGTAAGAGACCAGTAAATATATTCTATGACCAAGTTGGAGGTCAGGCATATGATGAGGGGGTTAAGTTGCTTAGTTCAGAAGGAAGAGCATTAATTGTTGGGTTTGCAAGTGGTAACATACCATCCCAACTGCTTAGTTATCTCCTAGTTAAAAATATTACGATTATGGGTGTTTTCATGATTAGCTTTGAAGAGAATGATAAAGAATACTTAAAAAGCAGAATAGAACTTATTTTTGAACACTATAGAAATAAAAAAATAGAACCAGTTTTTGAAACAATAGATTTTCAAAACATTATTGAGTATTTAAATCTAATCGGAAGCAGAAAAACTGTTGGAAGAATAGTTGCTGTTAAGTAACAACAGGGAAATAAATTACTAATATATAAGAAATGGCAAAACTATATTTTTACTACGCAGCAATGAATGCAGGAAAAAGCACAACACTTCTGCAATCTGCCCATAACTATGAAGAGAGAGACATGAGGACTCTCCTATTTACTCCTAAATTAGATGACAGATTTGGTGAAGGAAAAATTGCTTCACGCATTGGCCTAGATAGAGATTGTGAAATTTTTACATCAGATGATGACTTATATGTTTGGACAGCGCATGAACATCAAAGAGATCATGTTTCATGCGTACTGGTTGATGAAGCACAGTTTCTGAGTCCGAAACAAGTTTTACAGTTAACATTAGTTGTAGATAAATTAAAGATACCAGTCCTTTGTTATGGCTTAAGGTCGGACTTCAGGGGAGAGCCATTTCCTGGAAGCGTTTATCTCTTATCTTGGGCAGATGAGATGACTGAAATTAAAACTATTTGTAAGTCAGGAAAAAAAGCAATAATGAACGCAAGATTAGATGAAAGTGGCAATCGGGTGATAGAAGGAGATCAAATCTCAATTGGTTTAAATTACGAAGCACAAGCTAGAGATGTCTTCGAACTAGATAAAGTGTCACCTATTGGATATCAGATTCCAGAGGCTAATTAACTTCTAAGAGCCATTCTTTAATGGAGGTTCAGGCCTTGTCGCTAGCCAAGTGCATAAACCTATTCCAAATGCACCAAAAATTAAATCACCGACTAGTGAGAAAACAAAATAAATTGTCAATGCAAAAGTTGGGATGATCATAGAAATAGCTAATTTCTTAGCTCTTCTAGATAGTCCTCTATATGTATTCCAATTTAAGATTATCGGGCCAAAAATTCTGTGATTTTCAAGCCAAATAGTAAATCTTTCTGAACATTTTGAAAATGCCCAAGCTGCTATCAAAATGAACACTGTTGTAGGCAGACCAGGAACTACAATCCCTACATATCCTAAAGACAATGAAAGAATCCCAATTGCAAAAAATACAGGTTTGTGAACTTTAATAAATACTTTAGGAAAAAATTTGTACAAAATGATAAATACAAATATTCCGCCACCTAAGTAACTAAAAAGTTCGTAAGGAATGTTTGAAATTAAATTACTCATGTTCTAATTATAAAAAACTTCTGTATAAACATAAATTGGATTATCCAACATAGACTCTCTCAGCAATGAATTGATCTAAACCAAAAAACTGATCCTTAGATATACTCACGGTAATTGAGTACTCGTTAGTGTCAGAAATATAAATCTTATTTCCAGGTAAAATTTTATTTTTTTGGAGAAATGATATTACTGAAGAATCTTTTTTTAGTTCTTCAGAAATTTTAACAATATTGTATTTTTTATTGACTTTAACATCAAGCAGTCTTTTCATTGGGCCTTCAAAATAACCGGAATATGGAATAGGATTTCCAAATATGCCAGTAGTAGGATTTCCTAAAATTTTCAACATTGCGTCTTCTGTTACTGGACTCAATACATTTTCCCATTTCTTAGTTTCTTTATAAACCTGATCCCAAGGAAGGTCTAAAATTTCAGACAAAAATCTCTCGATAATCCTACGCCTTCTAGATATCATCTTTGCTAAATAGGATCCCTTTTCTGTAAGCATTAGATCATCACTCAATTCTATTAGGCCACTATTTTGCATTCTTCCAATCACCTGCGAAACGTTAGCTCTACTGACACCTAGCCAATCAGCAACACGTGTTTGCTTTACTTCTATCCCTACTTCACTTAAATGATATATTGCTTCAGCGTGGGAATAAAAAGAGTTGGGTAACTTCTCAATTTCATTTTGTGGAAATACATTAGGATTTTCGTTATTCATTAATACTTATGTTAACACTTGTTAACTGAAATCGGACAGGATTTTAGAAAGCAGGGCATCCAACAGCAAAAGTGAGTCCAAAAAATAGAAACCATATAATCGGCTCGTATTTTCTTACTAGCTTAGGATCTTTTTGCATTGTTTATATTTTACTATTCTATGTATAATATATGTAATATGATGTGTCCCTATGCTTATTTACTAGCTGGTTTTATGTGGTTTGTTCGAAATGGCGGTAAATTTGTTATGAAATCTTTTAGTTTTAAAAAATTAAGCAAATCAACTGCTTCTCACTAGTTCTTCTAAAAGTTCAATTGTTTCTTCTGAGTCATTTAAGCAAGGTATGTAAGTCATTTTTTTACCTCCTGCATTGAAAAATGTTTCTCGACCACGGATGTCAATCTCCTCTAGAGTCTCTAGGCAATCAGATATAAATGATGGACACAGAATTGCTATATTATCTTTTCCTTCTGTAGGAAGTTCGGCTAGTCTCTTATCAGTAAATGGGGTAAGCCACCCTGGTCCAAGTCTAGACTGGTAGGCGACCTCCCACTGATCTTCTTTTAAACCTAGTTTTTCAGCTGTTAAACTTGACGCAATTCTTGTATGTGACCTGTAACAGTCTTTTGAACCTTCATTTTGGACTTCACAACAACTAGTTGTTGAAAAACAATGCTCCCCAGTTTCATCAGTTTTTTTAGCTTGCCTCCTAGGGATCCCATGATAGCTAAATACTATTTTGTCATAGGAATCAGATTCTAAGTGAGGCTTGATGGTATTACTTACTGCATTGATATAGCTTTCATTGTTATAAAAAGGTTTAACGAAAATTAATTCAAAATCATTCGCAATACGATCCGCAACAGATAATGTCTCCAATTCTGTAGTAACTGTTGTTGCCATCGCATTATGCGGATAAAGAGAAACTACGTTAATTTTTTTGATATTTTTATTTTTAAAATTTGTTAAGGCTTTTTCTATACTTGGTTCTTCATATCTCATTGCATATTCAACATTCCAACCAGTTTTATTTGATAGTTTTTTAGCTATTTTATCTGTTGAAATAATTAGGGGAGAACCTTCAGATGTCCATATTTTTTCATATGCTTCTAATGTATTCCTGGGCCTGAAGGGGAGTATGAACAAGCGTAAAATTAATTGTTGTAAAAATTTTGGTAAGTCCACAACATTATCATCAGATAAAAAAACTTTTAAATATTGCCGAACAGATTTTTTTGTAAGTTCTTTAGGGGATCCTAAATTGATTAAAAGCACACCTTCATTGTTTTTTGGGGACATAGATAAAAGAATAAAAGATTAATAAATTAACCTAAAATTTTTAGTAAAAAAAATTTTAAAATTAATTACCATTAACTTTATTTGTTAAGTACTATTAACAAAGTTAAGTATAAACAAAGGTTGAAATGAATAAAAAAATTACAATTATTTTGATTGCTTTCATGATGGTTTTAACCGCCTGTTCACCTACAGCGGGAGAACAGGGACCAGCAGGTGAGCAAGGTCCAGCGGGAGCAGAAGGTCCAGCAGGAGAAGTATCACAAGAAGCTATTGAAGCTGCTGTTGAAGCAGCATTGGCAGAGAGAGATGCTGAAGTTAGCGGAACTCTTGTCATATATAGCGGTAGAAAAGAAAGTTTAGTAGCAGATATTATTGCAGAGTTTGCTGCAACTTCAGGAGTAGAAGTTGAAGTAAGGTATGCAAAGAGTGCTGCTTTAGCTGGAACACTTGCACTTGAGGGTGCTATCAGTCCAGCTGATGTTTTCTTCTCACAAGATCCAGTAAGTCTTGGTGTAGTAGCCAAAGAAGGCCTTTTCGATCGACTACCAGCTGACGTTCTAGATAACGTACCAGCTTGGGCAGTTGATAGTAATGGTTACTGGGTAGGTACATCTGGTAGGTCTAGATCACTTGTTGTTGATACAAGAGATGTTACAGACGCAGAATTGCCTGGAGACATTTATGGTCTTGCAGATGAAAAATTTAGAAACAGACTAGGACTAGCTCCTACGAACTCATCATTCATTGCAATGGTTGCATGTATGATTGAGTCAGATGGGGAAGAAAAAGTTCTTGACTGGTTAACTACAATAAACGGTCTTGGATATGGAGAATATCCAAAAAACTCACCTCAAGTAGCAGCAGCTGCGGCTGGTGAGCTAGATATTGGAATGATCAATCACTATTACACATTAAGAGTATTGGCTGAAAATGGAGACGAGCCAATTAAGAATGTGTATTTAGATGGTGGATGTGGAGCAATGGTTATGCCTGCAGGTGCTGGAATTTTGTCCTCAAGCCAAAATAAACCAGCAGCGATGGCATTTATTGAATTCTTACATTCAAAAGCAGCTCAAGAGACATTTACAAATACAGTATACGAGTTCCCTCTTGTTGAAGGTATTGAGCCAAATGCTTTGTTACCAGATATTAATAGTTTGAACTCTCCTTCAAACTTAAACTGGTCAGCGCTAGCTTTATGGCAAGAAAAAGCTGTCGAATTGATTGCTCAGGCAGGATACTAGTCCGTCCGTCAATATCAACATAAGCCAAAAAATTCTGGTCAGAGAAATCTGACCAGAATTTTTTCTTTTATTAATAAGCTTTCTAATTTATCCTTAGAGTTGTGAAAATACCAAAGATTCTTTTAACAACAAATGTTTTTATCTTAACAATATTTTTAATGCCAATATTTTATATGTTTTGGCGATTTGCTAACTTTTCAAGAAATTTATCTGCTTTTCTAGAATCGTGGGATGTTTTTTCTCTTTTGTTCAATACATTAACTTTATTTTTAGCTGTAGTTCTAACTAGTCTTTTCATAGGTTTACTCGTGTCTATTTTTACTGTTAGATACGAACTCCCTGCTTCAAAAATATTATTCTCCTTAACTATTCTTCCCTTAGTTATTCCTTCATATATAGGAGCTTTAACTTATGTTTCAGCTTTTTCCCCAAGAGGATTATTCGTAGATGTATTTTCTAGTTTTGGTCTTAATGAAATTTCAGGTATTGATGGTTTTGTTGGAAGTTGGATAGTTCTAACACTATTTACCTATCCATATGTTCAGTTAGTTTGTAGCAGTGCACTCAGAAACTTAGATTCAACAGTTGAGGATGCAGCAAGATCTCTTGGCGTAAAAAAAGTTAAAATGTATACAAGCGTTGTTTTACCAAGATTAAAAAAACCAATTATTTATTCATCTCTTCTCGTTGGGCTATATGTAATTTCTGACTTTGGCGCAGTTTCTTTGATGAAGTATGGAACAATGACAAAAGCAATATATTCTTATTACGTAATAAACATCAATGGTGATCCAGTAATTTTCTATTCAACCATATTGATTTTCCTTGCTTTAATTATAAGTTTCGCACAGAGAGGAAGCGATATTTCAAGATCTGCAAAAGTTTCGGGAACTCCGAGAGAAATAGAAAAAATAAAACTTTCAAAAAAACCAAAAATTTTGGTACTGACGTTCTTTTTTGTATTGATATTTTTTAGCTTATTCGTTCCAGTAAGTGTTTTAGGTTACTGGTTGTTTCGTGGTTTGGCTCAGGGGAATTCTGTAAGCGGGGCTTTATCGGGAATACTGGGTTCATTAAGCGCAGCCACAGTTACATCGATACTTGCAATGATTATAGCTACACCTATTGTGGTAATGATTTCTCAATATCGATCTAAGTTTGGAGATTTATTTGAAAAAGTTACTCTAACTTTGTACGGCTTGCCACACATAGCAGTGGGTATCTCAATGTTATTTATAACAATTAAAATATTTCCTTCAATTTATCAAACATTTATAACTCTTATAATCTCATATTTGATAGTTTTTTTACCACAAGCTGTGGGTGGAGGGCAAGCTTCTATGGAACAAGTTAAGTTATCTTATATTGAGGCAAGTTCTGGTCTTGGTTTTTCTAAAATTGATACTTTTTTTAAAATAACTTTTCCTTTAATTTATCGAGGCCTTTTAGCTGGAGCAGCATTAGTATTTTTATCTACTATGAAAGAGTTACCTCAAACCTTGCTGTTGAGACCAACTGGATTTAGCACAATGGCTGTTGACATATGGTCAAATGCGTCAGAAGCTTTATTTACTCAGGCAGCATTTTCTGCATTTATATTATTAGCTATTAGTGCATTCCCTACATATATACTTAGTACAAGGAATTTAACAAACTAATGGCATTTGAAAATTTAATTATTAGAGCAAGATCTATAACGAAATCATATGGTCTCGAAAGCGTATTATCTGATTTTAATTTAGATGTTTGGAACGGTTCAATAGTTGGTATTTTGGGCATGTCTGGCTCTGGTAAAACAACCGCTCTGAGGTTAATTGCCGGTTTTGAAAAGCCTGATTCAGGGATAATTGAAATGAGAAATGAGATTATATCTAATGAAGATACTTTTCTACCACCTGAGCAAAGAAACGTTGGTATGGTCTTCCAAGATTATGCTCTCTTTCCTCACTTGAATGTTGAGAAGAATATATCTTTTGGACTTAGCGCACTTGAAATTAAGTCAGGAAGATTAGAGGAAGTCATATCAATGTGTAATTTAGAGAAATACAGAAAGAAGTTTCCACAAGAGCTTTCTGGAGGTCAGCAACAGAGAGTTGCACTTGCTCGTGCTTTAGCTCCAAATCCTGAAGTAATATTGCTTGATGAACCATTTACAAGTCTTGATGCACATATGGCTAGGGATTTAAGAGAAGAGGTTGTTACACTTTTAAAACAAACTGAAACAACTGCAATAATAGTTACACACGATCAAGAGGAAGCTTTATCTGTTTGTGATGTTGTAAGTGTGCTTGAAAACGGAAAGGTTATTCAAAGTGCCACTCCTCAAGAAATATATTTAAATCCGGTAAGTCAAACGGTTGCTAATTCAGTAGGAGATCCAAATATCCTTAAAGGTTTTTCTATAAATGGTAGGGTGGAAACCTCCCTTGGCTCATTTGTATCTGCTTACAATGGAGCGCTAGATGTTTCCATTAGGCCAGAATGTATTGAGCTAACTCTCGACACTGAGGGAAGCTATGTAGTTACAGAGTGTACCTTTTATGGCCATGATCAAGTAATATCTTTTAGCAATAATAAAGGAGAAATCTTTAGAGCGAGATCTCTTCCAAATACAATTTATGAATCAGGTGACAAAGTAACTGTCAATATATCTGAAGTTACTACCTTTCCATCAAAGGTTTGATTTAATATAAGCGACTCTTCCTGCCAAAGATTGAAGTTCAATCTCAAGTTCTGAAAGCTTTCCTGATGCTCGTGAAAAGTCTTCGCCTGCAATATACTCTCGTGAATTAGCAAGAGATTTTATCAGTGTTTCTAAATCAAACATAATTGATTCTATTTCAGAGAAAATTAGTTGTTTATCCATCATTTAATATTAAATTAAAAACTAAAGTTATATATAAGAATTCAATAAAGGGGAAATGTGGATTTAAAAATTAAAAAACTTAAAAGGTTCAATATCATTATGGGAACAGTGCACCTCATACAAGGCGGTTTGTTATTTTGGCTTGGAACAGTTGTAAATTCAGATTTCGTCGTACCAATAACCTTAACTCAATTAGTTGGAGTCGGCTCACCTGAAGACCCTTCAAGTTTTGCCTTAATTCCTGAATTAGAGATTTGGACTGAGGTTACAAATTTTGGACCAGCCGTAGCTACTTTCCTACTTGCTTCAGCTGTCGCACATTACTTGATATCTGGACCTTTTTATAATAAATATAAAGAAGACTTATCAAAAGGAATTAACAAAGTTCGATGGATTGAATACTCAATAAGTGCATCAGTTATGATCGTCTTAATTGCTTTGCTTGTTGGAATTTATGATATTTGGGCTTTGGCCGGAATATTCTTCATGAATGCTGCCATGTGTTGGTTTGGCTGGATGATGGAAGTTCATAATCAATATACAGAAAAAGTTGATTGGACAAGTTATATTATGGGTTGTCTTGTTGGTGTTGCTCCATGGATATTTATATTTATAAATTTAATAGGAGATGGAGTGGCAACTGATTCTAACCCCCAAGGAGTTCCACAATTTGTAGTGTGGATATTTGTGAGTATATTCCTATTTTTTAACACATTTTCTATAAATATGATTCTGCAATATAAGCAAGTTGGAAAATGGAAAGACTACCTATACGGTGAGAGAGCATATATCTGGCTTAGCCTGTTAGCAAAGACATGTCTTGCATGGCAAGTCTTTTTTGGCACCTATCAACCAAATTAAAAAACTTACTTAATTCTCCTACCAAAGAAAATAACTAATAGAAATATTAAAAGTAGCCCAATATAGGACAGCGCCATTATTTTTTATTTCTTAATTTTCTTATAACAAAAAATATAAATCCGATTGGTATAAGGATGATTGAGATCGATACAGAAATTCCAATAATACTTTCAGTCCAACCTAAAGCTCTTTGCACATAATAATTCCAAGAAAAGAGTGATACACCAGATCCCTCCCTAATTTCTAATGTGAGCGTAGAAAACGATGTAGAGTTTTCATAAAATTCTTTTTGTCCCTCGAGCATCTCAATGTCTTGATTTATATACCTTAATTGAGACTGAACTTGAAGTTTGTCAGAGGTAGAAGTTGCCTCATCTTTAATATCTTGCAATGCTTCTTTTTCACCATATAAAGATTTAAGTCTTGAATCAATATCAACAACATACCGAGTTACATCATTTGCATTTGAACTAATGCTTGTAAAACTAGATAGTTCTTCAACTTCAGAAAGAAAAGCTTCAAAATCCTCAGCAGGAATGTTTGCGGTTAAGCTATAACTTTGAAGTCCTTGATAATTAGTAGAAAGATATGTATTTGAGATATTTCCTTCGTAACTTTTTACCATATTTTCTACACTTTTAATTGTGCTATTAAAATTCGACGAGCTTACATCAGTGCTAGCATATGCAGTTTTGATAATATAATCTCCCTGGGAAGTTGAAGAATTTGAAATTGATTCTGACCTACTTAAAGACATATCCTCAACCCCTCCACCTATAAATGGTTCTGGGTAGCCCTCAGATTGAATTCCATTATTACTACAACTAATAAAAACAAAAATAAACAACAATAGTTTTTTACTCATGGTTGTAATTATATGTATATCAAAAATTATGAATCTCTATAATAGGAATTTTTAATTCTTCTTCAGTTAGTCCACCGTGGTATCCCTTTAGTTCAGCTTGTAAATGCTTTGGGTAGATTATGTGATTTTGCTCAAGAAGGAAACAATAATCTGGATAAAGCGATTCAATATAACTATTACCAGGTTCTTTTAAGAGATGTTTCAAATCAGATCTATTAATAAGTTCACCAGGTATGTTTGAAAAAACCTTTTCAACTTCACCTCTAGTTCCATTTATATAAACCGACCGTTGATCTCCATATATCTGAATACTATTTTCGTAAGATAAATTATGCCTATTCTCAACTGGAATATTACATAACCCATGATCAGCTGAAATTATTGTTGTAGTTTTCTTGTTACTTGCTTGAGAAATTCTTTCAACCGCTTCTTCAAATTGTTTTATTTCAAGTTCCCACTCAGCAGAATAGACTCCAAAAATATGTCCAGCAATATCAACATTTGGATAGTAAATAAAATTAAATCTATTCTCTAAAAAGGATGCTTCTGAAAGCATCTCTATTAAGTTCTCTATTGTTTTATAAGGAACCGTACTACTTTTTTCATATAGGAAGTTTGATAATGAACTTCCTACTAAGTTTTCTGGTTGAAAGTTAGAAACATGTGTATTCAATGATTTAAATTTTTTCCAAATAGATTCTTGATTTTTAAAATGATCATTATTTAAAAGTAATTCGTTTTCACTGTTCCAGTTAAGTGCATTAATCAGACCAAAATTACTTTTATCATACATGTAGTAACCAATAATTCCGTGGTCAATTGGGTGACTCATCATTGCAAAAGTAGTAAGTGCAACATTCGTTGAAGAGGGAAATGTAGTATTAATTATTTTTTTTATATTGTCTTTTAGTGAAGTTTCAAGCGACATTAAATTTTCATAACCAAGTCCATCAGCAAGAATAAAATTAATTGTTTCTGCCTCTTTAATTTTCTCAGTTAATAGATTTTCAACAGAATTTAATTTCCTTCCGTCATTTATGACAGTACTAAAAATCTCTTCTGAAAGTTGTAAGAGGCTTGCTTCTTGTAAAAAATTTTTGTTAATCACTTATAAAAATCTTACAAAAAAATTACACTGAAGTTTGAGAAAAAACTAAACTTTTTAGAGGCTGGACTAAAGTATTAAGTATGATTTCTTATTTTCAAGATTATGTGACCATAGCAGCAGTGCTAGGATTTGGACTTTTTTTGGTCGTGCTTTTACTTGGTGTAGCATCTGTGCTTAGGCCTAATAAGCCTTATGCAGAAAAGCTCCAAACTTATGAGTGTGGTGTAGATCCAGTAGGTTCTGGATGGAGCCAAACATATGTAAGGTACTATATATTTGGTTTACTATTTGTAATTTTTGATGTAGAAGCAGTATTTATATTTCCATGGGCTATCAACTTGGAAAAACTTGGCTATTTTGGATTAATTGAGATGTTTGTTTTTATATTCATTTTATTAATTGGTCTCATATACGCTATTAGAAAGGATGTACTCAAATGGGAATAGTTGATAAATTTGGTCTTCCAAAGCCAATATCTTCTGTATTCAATTGGGCTAGATCATACTCACTTTGGTATTTTCAATTTGGGCTAGCGTGCTGCGCAATTGAGGTTATGGCAGTAAGTGGGCCGAGACACGATTTTATGAGACTAGGAGTCATTCCACTACCCGCATCTCCGAGACAAGCCGATTTTATGATTGTTGCTGGAACAGTAACAGATAAAATGGCCCCATCAGTTAAAAGGCTCTACGATCAGATGCCAGAACCAAAGTATGTTATTTCAATGGGTTCCTGTTCAAATAGTGGAGGTCCGTATTGGGATTCTTATTCAGTCACAAAGGGAGTTGACCAATTAATTCCTGTAGATGTTTATGTCCCTGGATGTCCTCCAAGGCCAGAAGCACTTCAGGAAGGAATTATTCTTCTTCAGAAAAAAATTCGTGGAGAAGACATGAAAGAAAAATGGACAGAAGTCCAAACAGAGCCAATATAAGATGGAAGAATTTTTAAGTAAAATAAACGAAAATTTTATCAATACGGATGTAGAGTTTGAAACAATCAACATCAAAGTAGACTCATCACAGTGGGTCGAGACACATCAAAAACTTAAAGATGAATTTGATTTAAAATTTTTCTCATGGCTATCCGCAATAGATTGGGATAATGAAGTTTCTATAGGAGAAGCACCAAAGGAGAGTGTCTCACCAAGTTTTGAAATAATTACATGTTTGTCTAATGTTTCCAATAATAATTTAGTTACTGTATCAACCACGATTAGTAAATTGGAGCCAAAGATTACTTCCCTTGTTGAAATATATGCGGGTGCTAATTGGCATGAGAGAGAAGCGTATGAAATGTTTGGAATCAATTTTGAAAATCATCCAAATCTTGAAAAATTATATCTTCCTGATGGGTATGAGGGAAATCCTATGTTGAAGTCTTTTGAATTAATTAGTAGAGAAGTTAAGCCTTGGCCTGGCGAAGTTGACGTAGAAGGAATGCCAGAAGAACCAGAAAGTGATGAGTCAGTAGATGGTTAATACATTAGACCCACAAAATTTCAACAATTTTTCAGAGGCATCTGTATCTGTAGAAATTGAAACTGAAGACATGACACTCAACATAGGACCTCAGCACCCGTCAACTCATGGAGTCCTTAGATTGGTCGCAAAGGTAGATGGTGAAAAAGTTTATGATGTAAAACCTGTTCTTGGGTACATGCATCGTGGCTATGAGAAACTAGCAGAAGTGAGATCATACCCCCAAATCACAACACTTGTTAACCGTATAGATTGGGTTGCAGGATTTTCTAATGAAATTCCGTTTATTGCTGGTGCAGAAAGACTTATGGAAATTGAAGTACCTGAAAGAGCCAAACATATCAGATTAATTCTTACTGAGATGGCTAGAATTTCTTCACATTTTGTATTTAATGGAGCTTACGCTCTTGAAGTTGGTGCTTTAACACCAATCTTTTATGCAATGGAAGACAGGGAAAGAGTTTTAGATTTAATTGAGTCAGTAACCGGTGGTCGATTTCATCCGAACTTTAATCGAATAGGTGGAGTAAAACCAGCGGCTGGATCAGGTCCTACAACAAAAAAAGACATCCAAGATTTACCTGCTGGATTTTATAGGGATACAAAAGTAGCAATGCAAAAAGTAATAGAGGCGGCTGATCAATTTCAAAATTTAATCGGTGGAAATGAAGTTTTTAAAAAAAGAACAAAAAATGTTGGTATTTTAACTGCTGAGACTGCAGAAGCCTTTGGAGTGTCCGGACCAATACTTAGGGCTTCAGGAGTGAAGTCTGATTTAAGAACCCTAACGGATTATTTGCCATATGATCAATTTGAATATGACATTCCTGTTGGTGAGAATGGAGATTGTTATGATCGCTGGGATGTCAGAGTCAAGGAAATGGTTGAATCGGCAAAAATAGTTTTGCAAGCAATCGACTCAATGCCTTCTGGCCCACTTCAAGCCAAGGTACCTAAAGTTATAAAAGTCCCTAAAGGACGTACATATGTAAGAGCAGAAAATCCAAAAGGAGAAATGGGTTACTACATAGTATCAGATGGCGGGTTGGGACCATATAGGCTTAAAGTTCGAACAGCTTCATTCAGTAATATCTCTATTTTACCTTTGCTACTTGAGGGCGCTTTACTACCAGACTTAATTGCCATAATGGGTAGTTTAGATTTTGTTTTAGGGGATGTGGATAGATGACAGACGTATTAGTCAAGGTAGGATTTCTTGCACTAGCTGCATTAAATGGTGCAGTCATTTTTACAATTATGGATGTTAAAGGTGCTTCATGGATGCAGAGAAGGCCTGGTCCATTACATGTAGGACTTAGAGGTTTTATATTTCCTCTTGCGGAAATACTAAAATTTGTTCAAAAAGAAGACATAATTCCGACTGAAGTGGACAGGCCAGTATTTAAATGGGCTCCGGCTTATGTTATGGTTTCTTGTGTTGCTCTTTTTGCAGTAGTTCCAATGAGCCCTACATTGGTTGTTGCAGATTTAGAATTAGGTGTTTTCTTTGTACTTGCTATAAGTTCTCTTGGAACTATAGGTGTATTAACTGCTGGCTGGTCATCTGCAAATAAATATTCTTTAATGGGTGGTTTAAGAGCAGCAGGACAGCTCATAGCGTATGAACTTCCACTTATACTTGCTGTTGTAGGAGTAGTTATTCAAGCTGAAACAATGTCTTTAGTTGGCATTGTTGAAAAACAAATTGAATGGGGCGTACCTTTTGTTGTTGGTGGTCAGGTAGTTGGTTTCCTAATCTTTATGGTCGCAGCGACAGCAGAAATGATGAGGGTACCATTTGATATGCCAATTGGTGAATCAGAATTGACTATGGGATTTATGACAGAATACTCTGGAATTAGATTTCTTATTTTTTATATTTCTGAATATATGAATATGTTTATTTTATGTGCAATTGCTTCAACTCTATTTCTTGGAGGTTACCATGTTCCACTTTTGCCAACGGAATGGGTAAACTTTTATGGACCTGTTGTTTTATTAACAAAGACTGTCATTTTAGGATTTATATTGGTAGCTGTAAGGTGGTCACAGCCAAGATTTCGAGAAGATCAACTTCAAAACCTTGCTTGGAAAATACTTATTCCTGCATCTTTAATTAATATTCTTGTAACTGCAATTATGAAAGTTGGATTCTAATGAAAACGTTTAAACCAAAAGTACCCGGATTCTTAGTTGGAATAAAGATAGTAATTGTCAATATGCTTAAAACTTTATCTCCATTTCATTCAAAACCGAATGTTAATTATCCATTTGAAAAAGAAAAAGTTGCACCAAGGGCACGAGGTGTTATTGCTTTAGATCAAGAAGCATGTACTAGTTGTATGTTATGTGCGCGGCAGTGCCCTGATTGGTGTATTTATATTGAGGGTCATAAAGAATTGCAACCTCCTTCAAAACCTGGAGGCAGACAAAGAAGTAGAGCTGTTCTAGATAGATTTGATATCGATTATGCACTATGTATGTATTGTGGAATTTGTGTTGAGGTTTGTCCTTTCGATGCTTTATTTTGGACACCTGAGTACGAGTATTCTGAATTCAATATGGGTGACATGCTTCATAATAAGGAACGTTTAGACGATTGGTTAAAAACTGTACCTGATACTGAAGGCTTAGAAAGTTAAAATGGAAATTTACGAAATTGTTACATACTTTACTTTGTTACTTCTTCTATTCTCAGCAGCAAGAGTAGTTACAACTTCAAATGTCATTCACGCAGCAATATCATTAGTTTTCACCCTTGCACTTACTGCAACTCTTTTCTTACTTTTATCCACACAATTTGTGGCATTGGTACTAGTCCTTGTTTACATTGGAGCAGTTATTGTTCTATTCCTTTTCGGCGTAATGATTACAAGAGCTCCATTGGGTAAAAATGCTGAGTTAGATAATGATAAGAATAAATTAATTGGTGCCACCATATCGGGTGCAATATTTTTGCTCTTTTCTTATATTCTTATAAATGGATTTGATGGTGAAATCGTAATTACATCTGGGTCTTCAACTGAACTTCTTGGAGAAATTTTATTAAGTCGTTTTGTTTTTCCTTTTGAAATAGTTTCGTTTGTTTTATTAGCCGCATTAATTGGCGGAATAACTTTAGCAAGAAAAGATGAAGCCCTTGTTGATGAGGATCAAGTATGATAGTTCAACCAGTACTTGTAACAGCTGCCGCTCTCTTTTCTCTAGGAATATACGGCATTCTGGTAAGACGTAACGCGGTTATGGTTCTTCTTTCAATTGAGTTGATATTAAATGCAGTAAATATTAATTTTATAATTTTCGATTCAATGCTTGCTGATTCATTAATGCAAGGCCAAATTTTTACTATTTTTATAATTACAATAGCTGCTGCAGAGGTTGGTATTGGTCTAGCCATCGTATTGATGCTTTTTAGAAATAGGCAAACTGCTAACATAAACGAATTTGATTTGATGAAATGGTAAAATTTGATGCTAATTTATTAGCAGAGACAGAACTTGTTTACACAGATGGTGGTATCTTAGCTGAGTTTTCTTGGTCTTTAGTAGTCCTTCCTTTTGTAGCAGCATTACTGATTACATTTATTGGAAAATATCTTCCATATAAAGGTGCTGAGATAGCACTTGGAACAATTGCCCTTATATTTATTTACAGTGTTTCACTTATGTTTATTCATATCACAGAAGGTGTAGCAAGTGAATTTTTTGTCAATGTTGGAAGCATAGGTCAATTTGATATCGAATTTGGTTGGGTGGTAGATGGGCTCTCAATTATGATGTATTTTGTTGTCGGCACTGTCGCCCTGCTCGTATTTATTTATGCTACAAATTATATGGAAGGTGAGATAAGATACACTTTCTTCTTTACTTCTTTAACACTGTTTGCTGGAAGTATGTTGGTATTGGTTTCCTCACCTACATTAATACAAATTTTAATTGGCTGGGAGCTGGTAGGAGTATGCTCGTATTTACTAATCGGCCATTACTGGGAAAAGAAAGATAATTCATCAGCAGCTATGAAAGCTTTTATAACAAACAAAATTGCAGATATTGGATTAATGATTGGAATCATTATATTGGCTCTCAATACTGGAACATTAAGAATTTCAGAAATCCTATATCAATCAACACACGATTATGAAAAATTATCAAAGGTGGCCTTTGCTGCAGCTATTTTGCTTTTTATTGGAGCCATGGGCAAAAGTGCTCAATTTCCTCTTCATGTATGGTTACCTGATGCAATGGCAGGTCCAACACCTGTATCTGCATTAATGCATGCTGCAACAATGGTAACTGCTGGGGTTTATTTACTAGCACGTATGTTTCCTTTCTATAAATCAATGGCTCCTGAAGCATTAGATATTGTTATGCTGTTTGGAGTTATCACGCTATTAGGAGCTGGCCTAATAGCTATTGTTCAAGATGACTTAAAAAAAGTTTTGGCATATTCTACCGTAAGTCAATTAGGTTATATGGTTGCTGCAATTGGATCTGGAGCATACACTGCAGCATTGTTCCATTTATGGACACATGCTTTTTTTAAAGCACTCTTATTTTTAGGAGCTGGGTCAGTAATTCATGCTGTCCACAGCAATAGCATGCTTGAGATGGGTGGGTTAAGAAAAGTAATGCCAAAAACTTTTACAACTTTTATTATCGGTACCGTTGCCTTGGCTGGCCTTCCTCCATTTGCAGGTTTTTTCTCCAAAGATGAAATTCTTGCTTCATTTAACCATGAAGGTGAGACTACTTTTTTCTTCATAGCTGTTTTAGGTGCTTTTATAACTGCCTTTTACATGACAAGGGCAGTATCGTTAACTTTCTTAGGAGAATATAGAGGGCATGGTCATCCTCATGAATCCCACAATATGATGACTACTCCGCTCTTAACATTGGCAGTTTTTGCTATTGCTTCTGGGTGGGTAAACATACCAGGTGTTTACACAGGCTTCACTGACTGGGTTACAACCAGAAAAACAAAAATAGTCGAATACCATCCTGAAAGCTTTGACTTATTTGCATTATCAAGTGGTTTGATTGCAGGATTACTTGGAATAGGATTAGGTTATTATTTATATCAATTGCAAGGCAGTGCTGAAACAGGAGATGACAAAATTAAGATTCAGCCTGTGTGGACAGTATTAGAAAATAAATACTACTTAGATCATTTCTATTTTCGATTCATCATTGATCCAATAAAAATTAATATATCAAAAGCCGTTGATAAATTTAATACAAATGTCATTGATAGGTTTATAAACGGTGTTGGCCAAATCGCTTCATTATTAGGAGGAATTGTCTATAACAATTTAGATCAAAATGGTATTGATAGATTTCTAAATATGTCATCAAGTGGTACAGATAGTTTTGGCGGAAGGGTTAAACTACTTCAGACTGGAAGAACTCAACAATATTTAATGTTATTTTTAGGTGGCGTAGTAACAATTAGTTTATTAATTTTATTTATTATATAGGAGGAAAATTGGAAATATTAACAAATGGGGTAGGACTATCTGCAGTAGTCTTTTTTCCTCTAGTCAGTGCATTGGTTATAACACTTATTCCAAAGAGCCAAGAATTTTTAATTAAAGGATTTGCATTAGTTTCCTCAATAATAACTTTTGTCTTCAGCGTTTTACTATTGTTGGAGTTTGATTTTTCATCGGCTGATAAATTACAACTAGG
>Ga0315315_10000260_pt1 | contig 42033 bp, 36 predicted proteins | sample M140m3416metaG_FD_203699 | JGI IMG/M metagenome (GOLD analysis project Ga0315315, IMG submission 203699) | Ammonia-oxidizing marine archaeal communities from Monterey Bay, California, United States - M1 40m 3416 | ecosystem: Environmental > Aquatic > Marine > Intertidal zone | place: USA...
GTCCTGTACCATCTATGATTACACCCAACTTACCATCTGTATAAAGTTTTAATCTTTGTTTACTTAATGATTTAGCAAATTTTCTCAAACCACTTGTATCGTAATCTACAGGTTTACCTTGTTTATCTACACCTGTTAAATCAGCAAATAACTCATCTGGCATATTGTCAATATCTGTTGTTCCAAAATATTTTTTTAACAAAAGTTCAAGTTCGTTATCTTGATTTACCATCTTTAAACCTGTCTTAGATACATTTATCTTTTCAGGTATACCGAATAACTTTTGAGCTACAAACGATTTACCACTACCAGGTCCTCCAGCAAGAAATATTGCTTTAAAAATACCAGGATCTCTAGCACCCTCGTTTAATACATCTTCTTCTAAGAATGGTTTTGTTAAAAATTCTGTAAGTTTATTCATTTATACTTCCATAGTTCTTCTATACCAACCAAACAAGAATTTTTCTTGTTCAGGTTTTCTATTGACTAAATCATAGTAATGTTTCAACCTATAACAACGAACTCTAGGTAAAGATGGATTGTATTTCTGTATTGCCGCCAATGTCATTGGGCCAAGACCACCATCTACTTTAAGGTCTGCTTTCTTAGAATTACAAGCTCTTTGTAAAACTTTTACTGCAGTTCCTTTACCTTGATTTACACACATATCAAAATATATGTGCCTGAGTTGTTCGGGCATCTCATCTACTTTATTTTTATCCCAATAATCTCTTCTATAAATATCAGAAGCTTCTTCTTTCGTTAAATTTTTTATATCAACGTCTGGATAGAAACGTTTTGCAATACCAAAATTGGTTTCTCCGCCTAAATCATTCGGGTCATTTACGTATCCACCCTCGTGATGTAAGGTTATTTCTATTATATCTTTAAATTCTTTTAACATTTTATTTCTCCTTTAAGTTTCTAACTACCATCATAAGCAAAAGTGGTAGTTCTTAATGTATTATAATTTGTCACATGGTCATTAAATCCATCACTTTGACCAGCTTCGTGAAATTTTCCACGTAGTGTAAGAGTAAATACCGCAAATGATTCACCTAGAGTATATTGTGCGGTATAATCTTGATTTGAATTAACACTACAAATACCAGGAACATCTCCAGTATCAGACCATGTAAAATTTTGATATCTACTCGCTATTCTTGAAATAAACAAAGATCCTGGTGATGTAAAATTCATAGTTGCAGTTGGATTACTACCACCACCACCACTAGTTGGGCTTCTAGAAAGAGTACCAACAATTCCAGCATCAAACATAGACATATTTGTAGCAGTACCAGTAGAACCTCTTCCATCTGCTGCTAAACTTACCTCAGATGTATAATCACTAGTAGCACCCACTGCTCTACCAAGTTTTCCTAAACTAAGATTATCACCAGCACTAGGCATTTTTTAACTCCTCTACTTCTTTTTTAAGTTCATCAATTTGCTCTTGTTGTTCTTTTATACCTTCAATTAACAATGGAATCATCTTTTCATATTTAACTGCTTTATATCCACTATCTCTTGTTGTTACTACTTCAGGTAATACCTTTTCCACTTCTTGTGCAATTATACCTACATCGTGACCTTCGTACCCATGATGCTCTTCATTTGGTATCCAATCAAATTCCACACCTTGTAATTGTTTTATTTTAAATAAAGAATCTTGAATTGGTGTTGTGTTTTTCTTAAATCTAATATCAGAAGAAGAATAAGCAACAACATCGTTAGCTGCATCTATTCTACCAGTAGTTCCACTTGGTGTGAGGTCACCTACAGAAAGTGCTTTTGCAACTTTTAATTCTTCTTGAATTTGCATAGATGGATTACCTGATTCATATTGAATGAAAAAGATTTCTTCAAGTTCATCTGCAGTATTATCAGATACCTTAAATGACATTCTAGCTGGTTTGTCACCAGCATTCCAAGTGCTACTACGTGTATCTACATCAATCTGAGCAATTACTGATTCAACAGCAGAGTTATTGGCTCTTGCTTTCCATTGAATTTGTCCAAAAACTTCACCTGCACTAGTAATACCACCATCCGTATTTAGTAGTGTAAGAGTTGCAGGAGCTGCAGTTGTAGTTGATGTAATTACACCATGGCCGAATGAACCAGTTCCAGTTGCCATCACATTACCATCACCAGGATCTGCTGCTGTTCCTGCACTAATTCCACCATTGAACCATCCATAACCAGGAGATAATACATTACCAGCAGATGTTACTGTTACTCCAGTAGATCCATACCCACCATTTAAGTATAATCCTTCACTATTTAAGTACATAAGACCGGAATCAGTCATTATAAAACCGTTAGATGTTAAATCATTTGTTAAATCATCACCTAATTGTATTTTAAAATCATCAGAAACATTTACTCCGATTATCCATTCATCAGCATCATTTTTAAATAACATTCCAGCTTGTTGATTGGCAGCGTGTGATGAATCTACTTTTACACCATATTGATTTCCATTAAAATCACCTAATGCTGTAGCCTTTATATTAATACTACCAGTAGTATCAATAGAACCTGTAACACGTAAAGAATCCCAAACATCTAAAGAACCTGTAACTGAAACAGGACCTTCGAGTTCAATAGGAGCTAAACTACTACTAACCGTAAATCTACCAGATCCAAAAAATCCACTCCAATATTTTCCATTATCATTTGTAAAATCAGAATATGTTGCTCCATCTACAACTCCATGAACTGAAGAGTGTATGCCATACTGTGGTCTAGCTGCCATATCTGTTGAACCAGATAATATTTGTATAATATTTCCTGCAGAAAGTCTTTGGTTTGAATCACTAAATCTACCATTTACTAAATTTCTAACTCCAATATCAGTACCATCGGATGAATACGGATTGTCTGCTATAGCTTCTCGTTTCATGGTAAATGTTACACCACGTTGAAATGCACCAGTTCCACCTACGTGTGACGCAATATTAGGAACATAACTAGTTTGACCAACTCCACCTGAAGTATTATCAATTACCATTGAACTAGATACTAACGCTATACCAGATAAAGGAGTTGTATTTTCTTTTGCAGACACTAATGATTCTAAAGAACCACCATCATATATTTTTCCACCAATTAATACATGACGATTGAAAACTGGATTAGCAGCACTTGGAGTACCTGAACCTGAGAAGTAAGAAAATGAACCAGATTCTCCGTCTAATTCTATTCTTTCTCCGTCAAATGATGGTGGATTTACATCGTCTCTTACAACAAAATCTCTACCTAATACTATTTTACCAGCTGATACATTTGGTATAACTTCAAAATTACCTTTCCACATTTTTCTCATAGCTATATAAGGTCCACTTGTAGCAGTATGTATTTGAAAATTTGAACCTGTAACATACGGATTCTGACCACTTACAGATATATCATTTGCACCAATTTCAAATCCACCAATCTCACCTGCAGTAGCTTTAACAGTTCCTTGCATTTCTAAACCAGCAGCTGATGCTGATAGTACTGTGGTGGTATCATCAGTTTTCAACTCAACTGCTGTACTAGAAATTTTTACGTGTTCTCCGTTAGTAGGCCCTATTGTCGTAGTGGCTCCGTAAGAAGCTAGTTGATCTCCATTGTCAGCTCTAACAATATTCATTCCGTTAGTTGTGAGTTGAATAGAACCTGCCATAGAACCTGAATGGGTTTGTACATCTGAAACTATTGAAGCTGATTGTGCTGATGCTGAAGCGAATGCACTTGCCCCTAACAAAGATGAAGTCGCTTCCGCTAATGAAGCTGATGCCGCAGCACTTACACCTATCAATGATGATGTCGCTTCAGAATTTGTTATTCCAGTTTGTAAAGAACCAGTCTCTGCAGCTATCGAGTCTAGTGTATCTGCAGCAGGACCAGATGTTACGGTAAAGTGACCTTCAATTCTAGCACCTGACGCAGTGATTTGGTTCATTATTACATCACCATCTGGTTGTAAGTGAAATTTACTAGAACTTATCTGTATATTACCTTCAGAACCACTTACGAATTGATTAGTATCTCCAAAAAAGAATTTTGGTGTAATCACATCAACATTAGAACCACTAATTCTACCACCCTCGAATAAGAATCTAGAACCAGTTATTTGACCTGTATTACCATCTAAAACTAATGGTGATGTTTTATCAATGTTAATTGCTGCTCCCATACCAGAATGTGCAGTACATTTATAGTATATAGTGTTTGGTGTGTCTTGTGTTATTTCTATTTCAACGTAAGCTCCACCCGAACCTTGTGTTCCATTTACAGTAACTCCAGTTGAATATGTAGTTCCATCTGCTGACGTAGCAAATCTAAATGGATGACTACCATTTGAATCATCAGACACATCAAATCTATATGTGTTACCAGGTATTAATGTCAAGGATTGTTGTTGTACCCCATTTATATAAAATGCACCACCAGCTGCCGTAACAGTATAAATTATTGTAGAACCATCTCCAGCATCAGCGACACTTTCTATCTTAGATTCATCTATCCTCATACCACCTATTGTACCATCAGTTGCAGTTATTGAACCACTAATAGCTACCTTGTTATTTTGTGGATCTAAATGGAACATTGATGAACTAATCTCTATGTTTCCTTGTGAACCACTTATGAATTGAGCTCCGTCATCTCCAAAGAAAAATCTTCTTGTTAAAACATTTACATTTGAACCACTAAGAAATACGTTATCAGATTTGAGAACAAAAGACTTTGTATCTGCACCGTCACCACCACTAACACTTTGACCAAATGATATTAAGTTATTATCATCAGCTTTGAATAAGAATCCACCACTCGCTGATATAAAAGCTTGAAATTCACTACCACTATAGAAACCCATATGCGGATAGTTTAAGAAAAGTCCTTCACCACTTGGAGATGGTGGTGTTTCTAGTATTGAACCACTTATGTCTGTCATTATCCTTTCCACCGTAGATGATGATACTGTGGTTATGGTGGAAGCTAGTGATGAAGATTGTATCGAAGATGATGCAAATGCCCCACTAGCAAACAAAGAAGCCGATGCGAGTGATTGAACTCCTATCAATGAAGCAGTTAGTTCTGCATTTGATGCAAACAATGAACCTGAATCAACCGCTCCTGTTATCTGACTACCTAGTGATGAAGTTGCTGCTAACAAAGATCCTGTTTGTTGGTCAATTGATGATAATGAATTAGAAAAAGATCCAGTAGTAGAACTTATGGAGTCTATTGTGTCTTGAGCCGGCCCAGCGGTTATTGTCAAGTGACCAGAAAATCTAGCGTTAGAAGCCGTTATATCATTCATCACTACATCACCATCAGGTTGTAAGTGGAATCTACTAGAACTAATCTCTATATTACCATCTGAACCACTTACGAATGTAGAATCACCACCTAAGAAGAACTTATCTGATAACATATTTATTTTAGAACCACTCATAAACACATTGTCAGCTTTTAGTACAAAAGACTTTGTATCTACTCCATCACCACCAGATACTGACTGTCCAAATGATATTAAGTTATTATCATCAGCTTTAAATAGAAAACCACCACTTGCAGAAATGAAAGCTTTGTACTCACTACCACTATAGAAGCCCATGTGTGGATAGTTTAAAAATAATCCCTCTCCACTTGGTGATGGTGGTGTTTCTAGTATTGAACCACTTATGTCTGTCATTATCCTCTCTACAGTTGAGGAGGAAACTTCTGTAATAGTAGATACTATTGAAGCTGATGTAGATGTAAACGCACCAGATACATTAGCCTCAACTGTATTTAAATCTGTTGCCAATGAAGCTGATGCATCCGTAAAAGCACCTGATACTGATGAACTAACATCAGCTAATCCTTGAAACAACGAACCAGTTTCTTGTTCTATTGTTGATAAAGAACTTGAAAAAGAACCTGTAGTTGAACTTATTGAATCTATTGTATTTTTAGCACTTCCACCAGTTATATTAATATTACCAGTTATTAAGGCATTAGAAGCTGTTATTTGTCCGTCTGAATTTAAAACTAAATCATTATCTATATCTGAAATTGTTGTGTTTGTTATATCAAATCCACCGATAGAGGCAGAAACAAAACTAGCAAAACCTTGATCTGTTATTACTGATTTAGGTGAACCACCAGTAGGTGTTGAAATACTATTAGCTGATAATGAACCCTCTATGGTAACTGCATCCGTGATGATACCACCAGATAATAAAAACTTTGAACCAGTAATACCACCGTCTGAATTTAATGTTAAAGAACCATCTGAACTTGATATTGCAGTTGGTGTAATTGCAAACCCACCAATTGTACCAGCATTAGCAGTAATAGTACCATCCATAATAACATCACCATCTGGTTTTAAATGAAAATTACTAGAACTAATTTCTATGTTACCATTACTTCCACTTACAAATTGTGAACCACCACCTAAGAAAAATCTTTCTCCAAGAATGTTTACATTTGAACCACTTAAAAATACATTATCTGATTTAAGAACAAATGATTTTGTTGTTGAACCATCTCCACCAGTTGTAGACTGACCAAATGAAATAAGATTATTGTCGTCTGCTTTAAATAGAAATCCTCCACTTGCGGATATAAAAGCCTGATAAGCACTACCACTATAGAAGCCCATGTGTGGATAGTTTAAAAATAATCCCTCTCCACTTGGAGAAACTGGTAGTGATATTAGTGAACCACTTATATCGTTTACCATTCTAGCAGCAATGGATTCTGAATTTGAAGTTTGTGTTGTTGCTAAAGATGACGATTGTATTGACGCAGATGCAAAAGCTCCACTTGCAAATAAAGAACTTGAAGCTACGGCACTAGTTGCAAATAAAGAACCCGATTCAACTGCACTACTAGCAAATAAGGAACCTGATTGAACCGCACTTACCGAGTAAGCTGAACTAGATGCATTAGAACTCACACCAATCAATGAAGCGGTAGCTTCTGCGTTCGATGCAAACAATGAACCTGAATCAACAGCTCCAGTAATTTGATTACCCAATGAACCTGTAGATGTATTTAAGGAAGCAGTTGCCTGTCCCATAACAGACAATCCACTTTCTAAAGAAGCGGTAGCACTACCTAAAGAATTTACACCACTCTGTAAAGATGCAGTAGTTGCATTCAATGCTGCAAGTTGTGCAGCTGATGGCCCAGCTGTAATTGTTATAGAACCTTCTACTGCTAAATCACTACCATCCCAAACAAATTTATCACCTAAACTAAAATTACTTCCACTATCTACGTAGAAACCAGTATTAGAATTTCCATGAGTTCCTACACCATTGTATAGTTTACCAGCTTGCATTTCTATTCCACCGATAGAACCTGTATTAGCTACTATACCACCTTCTAAGAAAACATTTTGACTATATAAACCAAAACCAGCACTTGATGGATTTGTACCATGTAATTTAGCTGAACTTAATCCACTTAAATCACCAAGTCTTGCTTTTAAATCTACAGCATAAATTCCACTACCTGTTCTTTCAACAATATCTATGTAAGGTGTAGTTTGGTCATTTGGATTTGCATTTAATCTTATAAATCCAGTTCCAACTTTTCCTGTTGATACAATAACTTGACTTCCACTATAAGTTTGAGCCGCAGATGGTGTATCTCCTAATGAACCGCTATCACCAGTAATTCCTGAACCATATGCTCTAGACACATAAAGTTTTCCACTAAAATCTGTATTACTAGATGGATTATTACGAGATGCACTTTGTACCAATAAATATTCTGTTGCAAATCCAGTAGCGTTTACTTTCTTAGCAGATAGTATTTCATCTGCTACAAATCCACCCACATTGGCGACTGACATCGTAGTATCAGAAGCACCTACCAATCCACCTAAAGAACCAGATAGTACCGTAGAATTTGCTACATATAATTGACCACCAACTGCATTAACAGTTTCCTTTTCAAATACTGCAGTAGCTAATGTTCCACGAATCCTAGCATTCTCTACTTCAAGAAAACCACCAGAAGCTGCTGTCAATCTGAATCCACTTCCTTTCAAATTACTCGCAAAACCCTCAGACTCAATAGTACCATCACTTCTAATAATCATAGAACCACCAGTAATCTCTTCACTAGTTATAGTCCAACCTGCTATTTCATTTCCAGTTTCACCGAATTTAAATAATGTTTTTGAACTATCTGTACTATCAAGTCCTTCTATTCCAAATTTTGGCGAACCAACTGTTCCACCAATTCTTCCTAATGATATTATCGTTGATTCAACATTAGAACCAGTTCTAGCAGTTATTTCTTTATTATAAGAATCTAATTTAATACCACCATTCGAATCAATAGAAGATATTATCTGTGATGACAAATTCCACGCAGCAATTTGACCAGAAGTAGCAGTAACTTTACCTGACATAATAACATCACCACTTGATGATAAATGAAAATTACTTGAGCTTATTTCTACGTTACCATTCGAACCACTTACAAATTGTGAACCTTTCTTTCCTAAGAAAAACTTTGGAGTTTCTAATGTAATTTCACTACCACTTATATTAGCCCTTGTAGTTTGAATATTTACACCATTACTCGAATCGTATCTTAAAAAGTTTTGAGCGCCATCACCAACGTAGAATCTTGGAGCTCCACTATTATAACCAAATTGTATTCCTTCATTTCCAAAAGTATGGGAGTTTACAGATATTTCTGCATTATTTCCATTTCCATTAAATCTAATTCCACCGCCTGTGCTGGTTATATTATTACCAGTTATATTCCATGCAGCAATTTTACCATCAGTAAATAATACTTTTGAACCTGTAATTTGTCCACTTGATTTTAGTATTAAATTATCGTTTGAACTTGATATAGCATTTGATGTTACCGCAAATCCACCAATCTGACCTGTAGTAGCAGTAACACTTCCTTGCATTATTGCATTACCATCTCTATCCAAATGAAATCCACTTGAACTTATTTCTACATTACCATTACTACCACTTATGTATTGTGATGATTCTCCTAGATAAAATGTTGGTGTCGCTAGTGTAATTGAACTACCACTCATATGTACTGTTGATGCAGTTATGTCTACGGTAGTTCCATTAAATTTTATATGACCACCACTTCCTACTGCTGAAAATAATGGTGTTGAACCGCCCGCAACTGCAAGCATTATTCCTATCTCACCATAAGCTTTATCTGGAAGAGCTACACCTGGTTGAATAGCTATAAATGGACTATTACTATTACCTCTTATAAGAATCTCTTGACCAGTTCCCAAAGACATTGAGGCTTGTGTTGATGAAAATTGAACTGCCCCTGTTGAATCAGTAAGTCCAGTATTTGATAAATTCCACCCACCTATAGAACCAGCAGTAGCAGTTACTGTTCCAGCTAATGTAACATCACCCGTATTTGTTAGATGAAAATTAGAAGAACTAATTTCTACATTACCTTCAGAACCACTTATAAATTGTGCAGTACTTCCTAAGAAAAATTTTGGTGTAGCTAAAGTAACTGAACTACCACTTAGAGTGGTGTCTCCTGTACTAAATATTTTTATATTACCAGTAGAACCACTTATAAAATTAGTATCGTTACCAAAGTAAAAATCAGATGAACTTATACTTGTATTTGTTCCATCAAATCTTAAATGACCACCAGCAGCATTACCAACTAAAAAGTGGTTATTACTACCCTGCATGTAAATACCTTTGTTAGTACCATCTATTCCAGTTGGTAATGTACTACCCATTCTGATAAAACCACCTTCACTAGAACTTATAAATAATTGTGTGGCACTTAATTTAAATACATCAACATCAATTTCTGCAACAGAAGCCGTAACGTCAAAACTATCCGATTTAATACTAACTCCAGTATTGTCCGCGTATAAGTAAGAAGCAGCAGAACCAACAGCAAATTTAAAGGTGCCATCTGTATCTAGTCCCATTCTTAAACCACCTGCCAAATCACCTTTATTAAATGTAGAACCACTACCCATAACTATTAATTGATCTTCAGAACTCATTGTAACTGAATTAGGACCTGTACCTGCAGTTAAAGCTCCATCTTCAATTGTCCAACCACCAACTTCACCAGCAGTAGCTGTAATTGTACCACCCAAGTCTATGTTACTTGCAGTTATATTTCCTTCATGGTCAACTTTAAAAGCACTTGAACTAATAAATAAATCTTCTGTTGAGTTTCCAAGTTCAACTCCAGTCGTAGTTATTTTAGTATTTGCAATATTAAATCCACCTATAGTACCACCAGTAGCTGTAATTTCACCTGACATGGTTACATCACCGTCAGCTGTTAATTCAAAATTAGAAGATGATATTTGTAAATTACCTTGTGAACCACTAATAAAGTTTGCAGGACTGTGTGTTTTTCCTAAAAAGAATGTAGATGTCTTTACATCAAACAAAGATGGTTTTGTTCTAAACTTTAAATAACTTTCATCAACTCCTGTTGTACCATCATGTATCTCTATACCAGCACCTTCATAGTTATCAGACTCATCTGGTAAAACAGAACCACTAAAAATCATGAATCCACCTTTACCATGTAAAGATGCACTTTCGAATCCCTCATACCCGACTGACCTAACAAAAGCCGAGTTGATACCAGCTGCTTCTATTCCACTACCTGCAGCATTACCCATAAATAATGAACCAGTAAGTAGGTTGTCACTACCATCAATTATAAAAGCTGAACCTGATATTGCAACATCTTGTACAGTTGTAACAGTTTCTGCTACATTATTATTTATATCAACATATTCTACTAAAAAATCAAATCTATCAGGTCTCTGTGTTCTTGGTATTGGAACTTTTACTTTAAATTCATCAGGTGAAAATCCAGTATCCATTGCTGGTCTTAAAGATAAATCACTTATAAACCATTCACCTGATTCTGCTCTAATTTGTAGTATAGTATCTACATTAGCAGTTTTATCTAAATTAAATTTTGGTGTAAAAGTGTGTTCTACAGTTTCAAAATTTTGTATACCTTCAATGTCATCATCTAGTTGTAAAACTACTGGTTGACCACCATCAGAATCTGATAATTCTGCTCCAAAATAAGTATGTGAACTAAATTCATTTGAAGTGTTTAGGTTAGATCCAGATAAATGAAAATACAATTTACCAGCTTTTCTAACATTACCATCTATTACTTTAGATGTGGTAATACCCTTTATCTTAGCTGAAATGGTATATGCAGAATTTTTTCTAAGTGTAAAGTAATTATTAGAATTTGTTTCTACCACTATACTTTCATTTTGACCAGATGTTGAACCACTAATTCTCAAAGAATCTATAAAGTGACTACCAGTATGAAAAGCACTTACATTACCACCTCGTGTAGAACCGTCAAAAGATGAACTGTTCCAATATACATTTATGTGATTTTGATTTAAAAAATATCCAGTTCTAAGAGCTCCTGATGATGAGTCGGAATCTTTTAGTAATTCAGGTGACTCTACTATAGTATCAGCCAATACTGTAAAATCGGATTTTGCAGATTCACTTTTTCCATGTACTCTAACTCTGTAAATGTCACCAGAAAAAGTTCTCATGTTTTTTATTGTTAAATCTAACATAGAATCAAACTGAATACCAGATTGTAAAACTGATACTGAAGTGTTGTTGAAAGAAGCTGTCAATGCTGTTGCGGAAAAATCTTCTATTGTAACTTCTGTTATATCTGTTCCACTTGGATTACTTCCAGTTGGTAATGTTATCAACGGTGGTTTTTCAGGTATTATTGTTTTCTCATCGATAACTTCTAATATTTTAGATTTATATTTTGGTACTGTTACTTCTTCTGTTTTTAATCTATTAGTTGAGGTATCTAGTTTTTTTATTGTTACAGTTCTTTCAGGTATTTCTACAGTTCCACCCTGCATATCAGCTTTAAATATTGCAACTTCTGACTTTAGTTTAAACTTAGGTTCTTCTTTTGAAGCAAATATTGTAGATAATCCCCTTCTTTTTATTATAGCCGGCGAACTACCTCTTAATCCAGTTTTGTATTTATACTCATCTTTAAATCTTCTTAGGTCTTGAAATGTATCTGATACTTCTTTTGGTAAAGATTCTTTTTCTAAACTACCAGATTCTATCTCTATAATTTTACCCCTTAAATCAGAACGAGTTATTCCATCTACTGTTGCAGTTACTATAGACTCACTTATAGGAGCTAAAATTGTTTTAGCCTGAACTACTTCTTGATGATCTGTTGTTGGATTTTTAAAAAATCTTATTGGTTGGGTATTAATTGCTGTTGATAAATCAACATTTATTTTTGTTTGGTATTTAACATTATAAGCATTTTGAAATTCTAAAGGAACATCTATAACATCAGGATTTATTTCTCCTAATATAGTCAATGTTGCTAATCCAGCCGTATTTATAGGTGGGGAATATACTTCTATAGTTACATATCGATATGGAACATATGGTGGTACTTCTTCTCCAATAAAATCAACTGGTGTCAAATATATAGTATTACCTTCAGAGTCTAATAACTCCATTTTTAATTCTATACCAGGATTTAATAAATCAGAACCAAATATTTTAAATGCATATCTACCCTGCGTTAAAGTTTCAGGCACCTCTTGTACATTAAAGTACTCGTTATTGATGTCCTCTACATAAACACTAACTTGATTTAAATTTTGTAATGTTAATCGCTTTGGAAGAAATCCCATTAAATAATTCCCTATAGTAGTATACTATATAAATATCACCATTGAAAATTTATTTAAAAATAGTATATAAAAAGTAATTAAAAAGTAGGTATTTTATATTTATAAGTATGAGCGATAAATTTGTAAATATAAAGATACGAGAAGAGTATCGTGATATGATTAAAGAATACTCAAAAAGTCATGGATATAAAATGTATGCTTTGATAGAAACACTTATAAAAGAAAAGTGTACTAAGAAAATATTATATTCTAGTCAAAACTAATATTACTATAAGAACCATCTTTTTTTACTTCTAATAAAGTATCAACTGCATCTCTCATAGAATCTATGTGAGATACTATTAAAGAGAATTGAAACTGAGTTTTGAGATATTGAAATAATCCATAAACTGAATTAATATTATCACTATCCATCGTACCCCAACCTTCATCAATTGCTAAAAAATTAGAACGTGGTAAATTAGAAACATTTATTAAACTTGCGCGAATAGCTAAAGAACTTATAAACCGTTCCATACCACTACTAAGTTCAAGAGGCCATACCCTATCGTCATCATAGACAATATGAGTATCTATTACCTTACCATCCATATTAAATATAATATTAAAATCAACTATCTGTGAAAGGATATCATTTACAGCACCCTCAACAGTTGGAAGTGATTTACTAATCAAGTCATAAGGAACACCGTCACGTTTAATAGCTTCTAATAAATATTGATAAGCTTGGTGGTCACCTTCAAGTTTTTCTACCTTTGTGATATTATCATTAATCTGTTTTTCATTTGTTTTTAAAACTTGAATGTCACCATATAAAGTAGTAAGTTTTTTAGTTAACATATCTAACTGATAATCCAAATCATCATTTTGATTTTGTAAATTATCTATCTCTGTTTCAATCTGAGAATTAAATATTACATCTTTTTCTTGTGTGTGGTATTTTTGTATTTCTGAAGTTATAGATGTTAATTGATTAAATACATTACTACGTTTTTCTTCTAGTAAACTTAGTTGTGATGTTGCATGTGATTCTTGTATATTGAGATTGTTTAAATTTTCTACTAGAGTATCTAAATCATTTTTGTAAGCACGAACCTTAAACATTTTTTGTATTCTAGTCTCCATCTTTTGTTTTTTAGTAACATATTGTTGAGCTAATACTTTATCTTTATCTAAATACTTTTGTGTTTCTATTGCATCTAATGTAAATGGATTACTCATACAATCATCACAATTTTCATCATAAGTTAAGTTACCAAGTTTATCAATTTTATCTAACTTAGTTCTTACTTCAATTTTTAGTTTATCTATTTCGATTTGAAACAAATCTCTTTCTTCTTCAAGTTTTTCTAACTTAGCATAATTGTCACTTACATTATCTTTTTCATATTGAGATATCTTAGAATTTAGATTTTTCTTTTCTAATGCAAAGGTCTTTACGTGTGTTTTTGTATTTCCTAAATCAGTATCTACATTGTACAAAATACTATTAAGTTTTTTATTTTCACTTTCAAGTACCTCAATATCACGAACACTACCATCAACTGGTTTTAAGCGTTTAGTTTCATCTTTTATACTATTAATAACTTGACGAATTTGTTTCTTTAAACTACGTTCATCTTTCTTAAAACCTTTTTGTTTTTCTTCAAGTAAAACTAATTCATCAGTTATTTGAGCCAACTCATCTCCATAACCAGATTTCTTAAAATTACTCAATAGAGTATGAACCTCTTTAATATCTTCAGAAGCTTGTTGGTATAATCTATCAAATATTTTCAATCCCATAAATTGAGATAAAAGTTCTTTACGTTCTTTTTGTGTTTTATCAATAAATACGGTTGTATCATTTTGAGAACTCATTGAAGTTAAGATAAAATCATCATACGAGCCAATAACTTTTTTAATATTATTTTGAGTTGTTCTTCGTTGGTCACCATTTAAACTTACACGTTCACCACTATCATCGATTAAGTAAAACTCTACATCAACCTTAACGTGGCCTGTTCTTAAATTCTTTTTACCTTTTTTCTCAATAAAATAATCTATACCATCTATCTCAAAATTAACCTTACAACTCATTGTAGATTTTGAATTATTAATAACATTATCGGCTTTGTAAGCACGAGATGATGTGTCAAATAAACAAAAACATAAAGAATCCAATAATGATGATTTACCAGTAGCATTAGGTGCAAACAATCCAACAATACCATTTAATTTAGTAAAGTCAACTACATTGTCTTCTCCATATGAAAACATATTTGAAAACTCAAATTTTTTCAATTTCCAATCTATGTTTAATTGTATATCTGAATCTGGTATTGTTGCATTTACATCAGTAAGTATATTCTTAATCTTAATCATAGTCTCATCATCGACAAGATAATTATTGTTAAGATATTCGCTAATCAATTTAAATTGATAATCAACGTTATTTACATCTCCAATATTAATTTTTTTATTACGAATTTTTTCTGTACTTAAACCATCTACTCTACTTATAACAGATTCTTGAATCTTAGCCATTTTTTGTACTTTAGTCATAAGTTTTTTTAGTTCAGATGGTTTGGTGTTTGAAACCCTAACTCGTATTCTAGGTTTCTTAGGTATGTCTGATAAATCAGGTAATGTATTATTATCTATATTGATTGTATAGTAACCATAATCATTTGGTATTTCAATGTATTTAGATTTACGAGTTGGAACATCCCACAATAAATAACCTTTACCAATATCTTCACCATGATTTTGTTGTACTAACGAGCCACAATAAGATATAGTTTCTTCTTTATTGATATGTTGACGTTTGTGGATATCACCGAGTAATCCCATATCATAACCCTTAAACCGAGTAATTTTTACATCAGATGGTAAACTGAATCCTAAATCAGTTTCACATTTATCTACAGTTCCATGAAATAATACAACCTTAGTTCTATCACCAGGTACATCTTTGGCTTTTATATAATCTTTTTCTTTATCCCACACATCCCATACAACAAAATCTGTATCGGCACAGGTATAGATGCCCGTTCTCTTTAGATAGTGTAAATTAGAATGATTTAAATTTTCTACAATTGGTGTTAAACAATCCATTCTATTTAGATTATTTAGATTACAATCGTGATTACCTGCAATAATAATTGTTGGACATATATCAGCAAGATTCTTAAATAACCTAGATAACTGGTCGATAAGTTCTGGTGACATATCTGTTTTAGAATGTGCAATATCTCCACCGATATATGCGACTGCATTATCTTTGTTTTTTCTTACTTCTTTGTACAGACCTTCAAATACTTCTTCGTATTCCTTATGCCGTTTCAGATTACGAATCTGTATGTCTGATATGTGATGTATGTATTTTAATTTACGAAACGGAACTTTAACTTTTTCTTGTATCAAGTATTATCCTTTATGAATTTCTTCACTTTGTTTATTTTAGAATTTGGCACTATTACATCCCAAGCTGTTTCTTCAGAAAGTCTACCATTTTCATAGTATATAGTAGAACGGTGTAACCCAAAGCGGTCAACCAATTCTTCACACACTTTATCATTATCAATATGGACTTTCCATTCATCATCATTAAATTTCCATATGTCTCTTTGTTTTGCCATTTAACTTTATCCTCATTAAGTCTGAAAACTTTGTTTTGTTTGTTATATTAATTAAATATAACAATTTTTCAAAACCTGTTTCACTCGGGTCTTTTTCTTCAAATTTCATCATTCTGACTTCCACGTCATCATTTATAAAATTTTCTGAAATCTTTACTGCATCATCAATTGCATCTTCATCTAAAGCTAAATATATAACTTTAACTCCAAAATCAATTATTTTTTTCTGTAGGGATTTCATAACCGTTTTACCAAACAAAGGTATAGCATTTCTTTTGAATGCCATAGCATCAAATACACCCTCACATAATATAATTGGTTCATCCCAATTAATAAATAAATCAAATCCAATAATATCCTTACTAGTAGGTGAATTGCGATATTTTAATTTACTATTGTAAAAGTCTCTACCAACAAAAAAGTTTAACTGACCATCTGAATCATAAGATGGTATAATAATTCTATTTGAATATAATCCTGAATCACAATATCCAATATCATACTTTAATATGTCTTCATCAGTTATTCCACGTTTATATAAATAACTCAGAGCATGTCTTTTAACGATACTATCTCCCCCATTCCAAAGAGGTTTGTATTCTTTGGGTAGTTGTACTACCTCTACACTTGTATCTTTAGTTTTTTTATATTTGGGAATATCACCAACTAATTCTTTAAGTTCTTCATAATGTTCATGTGAAGCTCCAACCTTTTTAAATAGTTGAAATAAGTTTCTACCACCGACATTAGACACCCAACAATGCCAGTTCTGATTCTGAACATTGATTTGTAATTTAGGTTTGTGATGAGATATAAAAGGTGACCAATAAAGGTACTCATCTTGTTTTCTTAATTTAGTTCCATTAGAGTTTAAAACTCTATTTAGAAGATTAACTATCTTGTTCATTTAATAATTCTAATAATTTGTCAAATTCTAAGACTGCATAAGTCTTTGTTCTGTTTCTTTTGAATATAAGTAAAGGTACGTGTTTACCACTATTTGTTTCAGCTTGTTCTAATGAAGACCAAATGTTAAGTTTCTCTTGATTTTTACACTCTACGGAGAATGGAAATAATCTCCTAGCAGCTGGAGATAAGAGTATATCTTCTCCACTATCTCCCATAGTAATAGAACGAACATCATCTGGTTCTAATTGATTAAATTTTTCAAGGATTAAATCTCTGACTTTGTTTTGTAACCGCTTGCCTTTGTTCTTTGCTGAACGAGGTTTCATATATTATTCTTTTCTTTTGGTTTTAAAAGGTAACCTTATATAATTAGTAATTAAAAAACCCAAATACAATTATTTTTTTCAAATCCACTTTTTTATTTCTCTCTCAGCGAATTTCTCAGCCTTCTCTTCCCACTTATTATCATCATGAGGATCTAATCCTTTGTATGTAGCCATAGTTCCAGCCTGAACATATTTCTTCATATACTTCTTTACACCTATTCTTTTAGCATCTAATGCGTGTCCTATTTCATGTAGTATAGTCATTAGAAATTCTTTTATATTAGGATATGATGGTCGTAAGGTTATAGTGTCCGTTTCAGGTACATATTCACCGAAGTTTTTTCCTCTACCCATTTTTATTTTAGATTTTAAGCCATATTGTTTTACTAATTGAGATGCAGTATCTTGGTAATCAACTCTTTCTAATAATGGTTTTAATTTTATCATAGCTGGTCTTTTATATCCTCTATATTCATCACCACTATCTTTAACTTTATCATCAATATCTGACATAATATAACCAGTTGAATTACTAATAGACTTTTTTAATGACTTCTTTTTTGATTTCCATTGAGATGGTTTAATAAAACCTGTAGCTCCTTTTAAACCTTTTATATTACCAGTTGGACTACCTTCTGATATATTTGTAAGATTTTTAAACAAAATCTCACCAAGTTTTTCTCCAAACACAGTATCACTTGGGAAGTGTGCTCGTGCCATTGTTCTAGAATTACTTATCATTTTTCCAACTTCCATCAAACCTTTTTCATGATGTGGATATTTTTTTCCTAATGCTCTTGCAATAAAAATACCTTGTGTAGAATGACCACTTGGATATGATGGTGTGTTTGCAGTATTTAAATTATGTATTTTAAAATCTGGTATTTTATAAAAATCACCTAACTGAAATGGTCGAGGTCTGTTGTACTTGTATTTTAGCTCGTAAATGATACGACCACTATCTTTAATTAATTCTTTTATATATTCTTTAGGATATTTTAAATTGTTTTCTTCACAATATTTTTTAAATGAACCTTTAACGTCATCACCTTGCTTAACATATTCATTATCTATTTTACCATCATTATAGTTTAAAAGGTAATCTAACTCTTCTCTTGTTTCTCTACTTGAATTTTGAGGAGGTGGATTATGTGCAATAACAGGCTCATGTATATAAACAAGTTCTCGTTTCATCTTCTTGCTATGTTTGTCTTTGATAGTATCAGAAAATACCATCTCATCTAATTTTAGTAAATCTTTTAACTTAATCATAACCACCTTTTCCAAGAACTATAATGATGTTTATTAATATGTCCTCTTTCAGGTATCTTTTCTAAATCAGATGGTTTTCCTGTTCCACCTTTTTTAGTAATAATTCTAACTGCTTGTTTCTTTTTGCTATCTATAAGAAATACACCACCTGGTAAGTTACTAATCTGCATTCCCTTTTCAGCTCTTACCATAGTAGCTTTATCTCTGTAAATCATTTTGTTACCACCAGGTCCAGCACTAGACCATTGTCCAGTTGGTTCTTTGTCACCACTAGCAACATAAAGATTGAATGGTTTCTTTACAAAAAAGTGTACCTTATCACTTCCATACAACGGGTGTTTGTAAACTTCTGTTAGTATATCTTTTAATTTAATCATACCTGGTCAATTATTCCTTCTCTTGCATTGTACCATTTTCTAAACTTTGCTGGTGTTCCTATAGTTATTTTACTTTCAGGAACCCATTTTAACATCTCTTTTTTCCATTCACCAGGTTTTCCCATATATTCCCATCCAGCTTTTTTTGCTTCCCTACTCAATATAAAAGCATCTATTACTTTAGTATCGTAGATAAGTATTTCATTCCACCACGCAGAACGTTTATCTTCTGGTGTTCTAAGATTTTTCTTTATAAGTTCTTTATTTTGTTTTAACCATTTGTTTTGCCAGTCAAAAAAATCTTTGATGAATTTATTTATAAAAGGATTAGTTTCCTTTTCTACTATCTTTTTATATTCAAGATACGGCATCTGTTCATCATCTTCCATCCATTGTTTTTCATACTTTTCTTTAATCTTATATATCTCATCAAAAAGTTTTTCTCGTTTCTTTGGAATACCAGCTTTCTCATAAGCCTTATTAAATATCGTTCTGTCGCCTGTAATATAATGTCCCGCAATCCATCTACGACCTGTCTTATCAGGTATCGTATCAAAGTCCATATATCTAGTTGCTAATAATGTTCCTTTCATATAAAATATAACACCACCTTGTCCAGTCTGAACACCTTTACCTTTTGCTAGTGGTGAATCGTTATTAGCACGAGTGAATGTTGATATGGATTTTTTCTTACCGATTACCTTACCTAATTGTCTTATATGGTCTGGACTTGTAAGATGAAATGAACTGATAGGTTGTTTTCCAAACATTTTTTCCATTTGTGTTGGATAAAGAGCAATATGATCTCTCATTGATATCATATCCATAGTAGGTTTAGTATGAGCAGGAAACCACATGGTTTTACCCTTATGCGTTAACCACTCTTCAGTTAACAAATCTTTTAACTTAATCATTACTCAACATTATCACTATCATATACATATTCGAACCAACCACCATACTGAGAGTCAGCATCACGATATACATTTTCCCAATCTTTTAATGTACGATATGCACTTGGATTACTTGTCTTCACATCATGAATCTTTTCAAACATTTTATTAAGTTTATTCATATCAGAAACAATTTTATTAGCCATTCTTTCCATCTTTTTTATATCAGACTTCTTGGCTTCTGTAATAGTTTCTTCTTTAACCTGAAAGGGTGGTCTATCTTTATCTGTGTAAAGTTTACCTAATTGGTGGTCTTTCATTACACTATCAAATGTAGGAAGTGGTTCACCAAACTTTCTATTACCAAAAGCTTCTTTAATTATTTTTTTTAATTTTATCATATTAATTACCCTTAAATATACCTATAAATATTATATAAGTCAAGTGTTATTTTACCATTTTCTACAAGACCAATAACGTGCTTTATGACGAGGTCCTGGATTATCACAATTATGACGAGCTCTAAATGATTTACGAGCTCCTGGATTAGACTTTCTAATCTTCATTGTACCACCCTTAGCACCACCACCTTGACCAAAATTTACTTTAACCACATTACCTTTAGGGTTTTTAACATATACTTTAAATTTCTTTGTATCACCCTGCATAATCTTACCAAGCTTTACTTTTCTACCTTGGTATTCTGCTTCGTTTAAATCTTTATTATCAAATTGAAATGTATATCCACCACTCTCACCTATGTTGTTTTCCCAATAAACTTCACCTTCACCAACCCAAGTGGTTGTCTGTATTCCTTCTTTCTTTACACAGTTGGGATACATCTTACCAAACATCTTCTTCATACCTTTTTTCTCGTAACCTTTCCAACACGCCTCACATAAACATTTATTTTCATTTACAGATTCATTAGCCAATTGAAGAGCATCTTTAACTTTAGTATGTTTTGACATTCCTTTAAACATCTTCTCAATTTTTTTGACAGCACCACTCATATTACCACTCATCGATTTAGCTATCTTGACTGCTTTGTCAACCTTTGCTTTAGGAAATAAGGAATCAAGGAAATCTCCTTTCTTCTCATTCACACCTTCTTTTTTAGAGTTACCCCAATTAGCTGCACCGACTTTACGACACTTTACAAGAGCACCACTTGCGTATGCAGATGGCCATACATCGTAACGAGCTTTTACTTTACGATAACAAGCATCTTTCTTACCAGCGGCTTCATCAAACTGAGCTTCTGTAATAGGTTTTCCTACTAACTCTTCTAACTTCATTATACTCTCCTATTTCTTTGGTTTGGTAGATACTCTAATTGGTTTCTTACCACCACCACTTAATGATGATGTTCCACCTCTACCTGCTTTGTTCTGAGCAGCTCTTTTTCTACGAGTCGCACTTGCTTTTTGTTTCTTACTCATATTAGCTGCTTTAGAAGCTGGAACACATTTAGCGTATCCTCTCTTCTTACCACTACTACCACACGGCGGATGTCCACCACCTTTTTTCTTTTTACCGATGTTTACCCATCTATCTGAAAACCATTTCTTTAAATTTTCATTAGATATATTACCACAATGAATACAAGTATTATCTTCTACAATTTCTTTTAACCTAGAAGTATCAACACCTTCTGGTATTGGCATTCCAAGTTCTTTTGGTGCTACTACCTTTCTTACAATTGTCCAAGCTTTTTTCAATTGATTCTTTTTAGGTTCTAAATATCGGTCACTTATCTTTAATCCAGTACCTTTAACTGGTACACCAATCTTCAACCAAGCATCATGAATCTTTTTTCTTTGAGTTGGTGAAGCGTCTCTTAAATAGTGTCTGTAGTCATGAGGCCAAAACCAATCTCTTCCATTGTATTTTTTTGAACCAACTGATTCATTCTTTCTCTTTTTCTTTTTAAGTAAATGAGAACCAGCAGGTTCATCACCTAACTTACCATCTATTCCGTAACCACAGGTTCCTTCTAATATATCTTTTAACTTAATCATTTTAGTCAGACTTTTTCTTTTTCCACTTGGATTTCCAATTACCCCAAGCTCCACCTTTCTTACCTTTACCTTCTTTACCTTTGACTTTCTTACCCTTCTTCTTTTTCTTTTTCTTAATCTCTTCCATACCAGCATTATTACTAGCTTGTAGAGTTGGTACTGAACCAAAAAGAAAAATACCAGTAAGTAAAATTTTTAATAGATTTTTCATTACACTTCTCCTAATTATATAAATAAATATCGTTTAAATTATTTTTTAGTACTACTTACTAATTTATCAGAAACTTGAGCACTTAATACCGATTGTATAGTAAAGTATAGTGATGGATTACGTTTCAATAGTTCTTTAAACTCTCTCTGTTTCCATACTAAACATTGAGTCTCGTATTTTACTTTACAAGTTGCAGTAGCAACTTTCTCTGTAAGGAAAGACATTTCACCAACAAACTCACCATCTCTTAATTCTGCTATTTGTTCATTATCAACAAGTACATCTACAGTTCCATTGTATATTAAATATAAATCAGGAACCGGCATACCTTGAGTTATAACTCTCATATTTGGTTTCAAAGTTTCCCATTGTGCAGCTCTACTGATTTTAAGATATTCAACTGGTGTCATTTCTTTGAATAAGGTTTGATATAACTCTTCGTTTTTTGAGTCCATTTTAACTTGACGTTTTTCGTATAATATAATTGCTATATGATATAGATTGACACCGATAAAAACTACATTCCAAAATATAGCAATAACCATAGGTTCTGCAGGAATGAAATAATTATAGAATATTGAAAAACAACTGGCAGTTATTGACATTAATCTTAACCAAAAAATATCTTTGACTAAGAATGAAAGTGCAATTAAACCAAATGCTAAATGTCCTGTTAAATCTCCAATATTCATTATTATTTATTTAGATTATTTGGTGGTATTATAAAATCTTCTTCAGATTTACCCAATTTTTCTAAACCTTCTTGTTCTTTTATATATTTTGCAAATTTTTTTGTAATTATTTCAGCAACTGTTTCCGAAACCTTTCTGTTATTCCAATCTGCCATCCGATGTGCGTATAGAGAATCTTTTATCATTGTCACCAAAGATACAAAATGTTTCTTTTTCATTAGTCATTCTTTTTTTTAGAATGTCTGAACCAAAAGTCTATTGTTTTACCAAAAGTAGCAATAAACGTACCTAATATAATATTCAATAAATCTCTATGTTGTTCATCTAAATCTAATACAGGATGAAATAATAGATGTAACACCCAATATAGTACAGCAAACATACCACCAGTAATAGTAAATTGCATCCAATCTGGTAAACCATCTCCACCATGTAGTTCATCAGGACCTGTAAGCCATTCCGTTTTATTTTTCTTTTTCTCAGCTCCATGTGCACAAGCTGGACATTTGTGTTCTATTTTAGTATCGGCCATTAGAATACGTCCTCCGCTAAAACTTCAGATATAGCATCTTTTATATCATCGTTAGTTACATCAATTTCACCATCCATGTCGGCTTTCCAAACTTTCTTTTTAGAACCACCGTGAAATAAACCAATAGATGGGAAGTTTCTTAATCTTAATTTTTTAGAGGTTTTTTTAGTATCCTCTGATTTTACAGTTATGATTATAGCTTCTTCATGACCTTTAACTCCTTCTAGAATACTCTCATCTAATTCTTGTTCTTGCCATTCGGAAGTAAATACTACTACTGAAAACCCATCACCTATTTTATCTTTGAAATTCTTATCAGTAACCTGTGACATTACCGTAGATAAGAAAAATAATAATCCAATAAAATATCTCATCATAATCTCCTACTTATCTCTTTTGTTAGCTACTTGAACTCGTAACTCTGTTACTAACTTTTTTAAATCTTTAACATCATCTTCTAAATCATCCAACCTATCAAATACAGTATCCATATCATCTTGTAAATCCCCAACCTGTTGGTTGTATTGTTCCTTAGACCTTGGCCAGTTATGTCCTTCAGGTCTTGATGGATACTCATCTTTGTAGATTGCTTCTATATCAATCTTTGGAAGTTCTTTAGCTTCTTGTATTTCTTGTAATAACATATAATAACCACCAACTCCACCAGCTATAACAGTTGCTAAAGCACCGATAGTTTGAACCGACATTGTGAATTTAGTTCCCATAACTTTTTCTTCACTTAGTTCAACAGGTTCATTTTTAGATTCTACTTTTTCTACTACTTCTTCTTCAACCTTATGTTGAGGTTCATCCATCAATGCGTCTGTAATATCATCTAGGGTGCAAAATCCTTTATCTACAAGTATCTCACCCAATGCTCTTTTATCTCCTTTTATCTGATCTTGAAGAGCTTGGTTTAGTTGTCTCTTTGTAATGATATCCTCATCACAAAGTAACTTACCTATTTTAATATCACCATTCATTTTATTCCCCTAATAATACTCACTATAAAATGTATTAGTAGTATCAGTATCTATTGGTAGATTTTCAAATACCACTAATCCGTTTTGAAATTCTTCTCTATATGGATTCCAAAAAGTTCCTTCGGCATATCCACTAACAACATTATTATGAAGTTCGTTTATGATACCTTGTCCATTTGTTGTATAATCTGAAGTACCTACAATCTCCAATACAATACCTTTTGAAGACGCTGTATCTGGATTTACATAAACACCCAAATCAATTAAGTCATTATCATCATCTGCATCAGTATCATAAAAGATTAGAGCATAATGTTCCTTTTCAGGACTTATACGACCTAAACTTTTTTGAAAATGAATAACGAATATTTTTTTTACTGAACCATCTTCTTGTATTATCTTTTTACCAAAAGTAGTAATACTTTCATAATAATCATATACAGGTATAATGTCACCATTAACCCACATTCCAATATCTTCTACGACAGGAATCTCAACTCTTTCGTCTTCACAACTCCAAAATAGTAATCCTATCAATAATAATAATCTTTTCATTTACCATCTCCAATGTAAGCGTTTATGTCTTCGTTTTTTCCACTTACGTTTATGTTTACATTTATGTTTATGTAAACAGGTTTCAATATTTAATGTATACCAAGGTTTATGCTTTACAATGATATGTTGGTGTCCACAATTTTTATGTTTACCTACCTCATATCCACTTGAAAAAGCAATCATAAATACCACTATATATTCTATACCTGGCATTTACCACCCCACAAATTGATAGTTTATACCAAACTTTAAATCATACGCTGGTTTATCCCAATAGTAAAGATATCTACCTTCAGAAAATACACCTAAGTTATCTTTTATCTTTACACCAAAGATAGCACCGATATCATAATCATTCCAAGCTTTCCAACTAGGTTCTGAAAATTCAAATAAATGTGGTAGTCTTTTATCATCTTTATGTTGTTTATAAGAATCAGCGTTATGATAAGAATATGTATCATGTCCGTAGTGATATGGCATCCAATTACCCCAAGCATGTAACCACCAATTCTCATCATAATGATAAAAATCAGCACCTAAAACTAAAGATGTTTCTCGTTGAAATCCAAGGTCTGTCTTGACTTCATCTATATATTCTTCTAACATACCTGGAAAATGATATAGAAAGTATTCTCTATCTGTGTAAGCAAATATTCTACCATCTTCGTCTCTCCATAACCAATCATGTCCCCAATATTCACCACCTTCATTCCATAAAGGACCTGCACCTTCAATTTCTCTAAGTTCGCCAGTTACAGGATCATATTCATATAGTTGTTGTTTTATCCAATTTCCATCTTCATCTTGCATTGTTGGATCAAACCACATATTGTCGTCAATACCAAATGCGTCTTCTGCAAAGTTCCACCATTGTCCTCTATACCAAGTTGTATCTAATATAGCCGCATCAAATCCATAAACAGGATGTTGTCTGTGTTTAACACCAGCACTTATGTTTAGTCCACCGATTGATTTCTTTATTCGTAAATCACCATGAACATACTGAACATCTTCCAATCCAAGTTCGGTGTAACCACCTTTAATCATAAACCACTCACCTACATATCGTAACCAGTATTCTTGATTAAGGTAATCATCACCCCATTGTCTACCTTCAGACCATTTAGCTAAAAACTCCCAACCCTTTACAGGACCGAATGTTGCATTTTCATTTGCTGATTGTTCAGAACCATCGTACCAAGTTCCACCATTACCAGCATTCTTAACACCACGTTTTGGTTCGTACTTAAAACGACCTATTTTTCTAATACCTAATGACTTTTGAAAATCAGGTTCTAGTTCACGTTTTTCCCTTTTGAACTCTAATTGTCCAGTAGACAAACCACCGACAATAGCAAATCTATCGTCTTGGTGTCTTGGTGCATTAAGACTGAAACTCGCATAAGCTGTGGAATACTTAAAGAATTTCCATATTTCATTTTCAGCAAACAAAGATGAGGTTATTAATAAACCTATTATAATTTTCTTTAACATCTGTTTTCTCCTATTTAATTAACCTAATGTATCCCCTTTGTCATCCTCAAAATGAGATGAACCACTTATTACAGGTGGTGTTGGAGCTACATAAAATTCTGAACCAGTTAGATGTCCAATTAATTTGTTTTTAACCTGAGTCAAACTAGCATCTTCTGCTAAACTGTGGTCAACAAACTGATGATATTGTCCATCTGAACCTGATACTCTCAATACCCAATAAGCAAAGTCACCATCAGTAAATTCTTTTCTAACTGATTCTAACTTTGAACTTTGAGCTTGTGCTTCTGTAAAACTTGCCATTTACTTTCTCCTTAATTACAATTATAAATATTAGTTTGTGTCAAATCTGACCACAAATGTTAAAGCTAATTCTTTATCATTTTTAATTGGTTTTGCTGTTTTAGCAATTGCCAGTAATTCGTTGTTACTATTATACAATCCAATTGATGTAACATAAGTAGCAAAATCAGAATGTGTGGCTTCACCAATTAATTCTGTACCGATTTTATATTCTTCATTTTTAAACGAACCAGTAGAGTATCCAGTTAAATCATATGGGTACTCATCTTGAACTGTATTTTTATATATGTCATCAGTATACTTGTTACCAAAAAATCCAACACTACCACTCTGACCAACTTTTAAACTTCTATTATTAGTGTGTTGAAAATCATCTTCACTAACTTTACAAACATATTCTCTTTCATAAATAGTTTGTGTTGAATCAAAAGTTAAACTAAATCCATCACTACCATCACCACTTCCTACTGTAGAGTATGAGCCAGTATCCGTAATAACTATTATACCCTCATCATAAAATACATTACCAACAACACTACCACTATTATTAGAGTCTGGTGTATTTACAGAATAACTAGAACTAAATGCAGTATCGTACAAATTTCCGTAACCATCATCTTGTAAAATAAATGTTGAAGCAGTACTGTCATCTACTAATCTAATAGAATCTCTAGCTATAGATTCACCAAATAACCGTTGAGGTACAGATATAACAACTGCAGCGTCGTGTAGTTGCCTTGTATATGGTCTTCTTAATTTTTGTTGATGTAAGTTATCTACAGTATGATATAAATGTCTAGTTTCTGTGTACTCTAAAACTGCATCTGAAGATGTAGGAACTCCTTTAATGTAACTAACACTAGCATTTACTTCAGGATGTTTACTATCAGGTGTAATATTATACAACTCACCAATATCTCTATAAAATAATTTGTTAATTGTATAGTAAGTTGGAACATTGTAAAATGTACTACCAGAGATAGTTGTTGAATCAGCAGTTGCTGTACTAAAATTAGAAAGATTTGAATCACTACCTTTTGTTATTGATATTGAATAAACACCACTTCCACTATCTACATTAGTTACAGTAAAAGTTTTATGAACTTCAAACGGTGAGATTAAGATATCATCGGATTCGAGATTCTTGTACGGCATTTTAGAACCCCCTAAAAATCAAGTTTTACTTTTATTAAGGCTTCTCTTGCTTTTGATTTCAATATTGGTTTACTTAACTTAGCTATTGCGATTAACTGATTATTATTATTATACATACCTACTGAAGTAATATAAGTCTTTGGTTCAGAAGCCAATCCAGCAATAATTTGTTTAGTTCCAGCTACAGACTGTGTGTAAAAAGTTTCATTAGTTGTTGAATTAAATTTACCAGAAGTAGCTCTTACAAAATAATGAGTTGAAGTTATTTCTTCTTTTCTTTTCATCTGAAAGTAACCACCATTATCTATAGCTTTCCATAGTTTTTTAGCATTTCTATCATCACTATTAGAACCACTAGCAGTTACCAATCTTAAACCAGCACCAGCCAATCTTTCAGCGTTCAATAAAATAACACCCAACGATGGATAGAAAGTTCCATATGAACCAGCTGAACCTTCAGCAGAAGCCGCTGTTTTAATTGTTGTTCCACCAATTAAACTACCACTAACAACATTATATTCTGGTGCAAAATTTCTTTGATTTGTGTTACCACCTGCTATTGCAGAAGAATCGTCAATTAATTTTAATGTTGAACCAGAAACACCAGCTATGTTACCTTGATGACTAGCACTCAAATGTAATTCCCATCCACCTGGTTCAATTGCTTCTCTCATTCTAGCTCTATTTAAGACTACTGCATAAAATTGTTTAGAAGTAGTATTATCTTGAAATGTAAAAGTAGTAGTTTGTGGAGGATTGATTAAATTATTTATTTGTCCAAATATAGCTGCCGTTGTTCTGTCACCAGTAGCACCTTTAGTTCCTAAAGAACCACTACCTTCTTTATGACCATAAACTACTCCAAATTGAATTGAAGCAGAGGCGTTGTTTGCAGGATTATATCGATAAACATCAACATTATAATCACCTGTGTTTGTGTATTGTGTGGATGAAGTATGAAAAGTAGTTAGTGTAGAAGCACCATCTTGCCAAACACCAGATGTTACAATTCCTACGTCTGTACTTATATCTTCATCGTTAAAAAGTTTATACATTAGTATACTCCTCCATCTGTGATGGGATCAATAATATCTTTTTCTTTAGGTCCTTGTGCATCTACATTCGAAGTAGGATCTGCTAGTACACTAATTGTAACTACTTTACTTAGACCACTAGTGTTTCCAACAATTGTTACAGTTGTTGTAGCTGCTTTTATTATAGCTTGTGTTTTCAAACTAACAGAAGGTCCAGAAATTGATGATTGACCACCACCGTTTGCAAATTTTACTATATTAGTATTTTCAATATAGTATGTATATGTTTCTGTTTGACCAGTAGTTAACGGTGTAATTGTTATAGGTGTGTTACTATCAACTGAACTGTAATCCAATTGATCTACATTTATTTGTGTACCAGCAAGTGATTGATCTACAAGAAAACTTCTAAAATTTGTCCTATTTGGTGTTGCTTCTAATAACGACATATTTTCAATTACTGTTCCATATGAATCAGTTCCATTTGGATGTGTAACATCCCATAATGTGTAATCGATTTCTTCGTCACTTAAAGCGAATTTTGTAATGTTTAAATCACCACCGTTTGCAAGTATTTCACGACCTTTTTTGGTTAAAATTGCATCTACCGTAACGGTTGAATTATCTAAAAATCCCATATTATTGTCTCCAATGAATTGTGTGTTGATATAACTTTTCTATAAATAAATATCGATGATTAATTTTTTCGAACATTTTTTATCTCTTACGTCTTTTCTTAGGTTTTATTTTTTTCTTACCACCTCTTTGATCTACTGAAAGTTTAGATATACCCTTTGTAGTTGGTACTGCAACAGTTGGTGCAGTTGTTGTTATGATAAATGGTAAGTCACCATCTATGGTGGTTTCTGATGTGTTCTTTACACCTTCGTAAAAAAGTCTTTTGAACGATGTAATATTTTGGTATTCAGAATCTAAATCCGATTCGTGTAACGACCTAGAACTATATAAATTTTCAAAAGAATCTATACTGTACTTAGAACTAAAACTGTAATCATGTTCACTATCGTATGTAAATTTATAGTATTGATTATTTTCAGATAGTTTATTATCTGAAATTACTGAACCAGTTGCTTCTGAAAATACATGACTAGGACCTCCAAAGATAGCAGTACCACTTACGTATGTATTTCTATCATCAAAGTTATCGTTTGATTCAAATCTATACAACGATGGTTTTAAAAAAGTATCAGAAGAATCTATCTCACCTTCGTAATTTGGATATTCAGTTTCTATAGTTAATACAGAATGACTAGCTTCATTAGTACTTTTATTAAAATTAGTATTTGATATATTAATACTGTCATTGTGGTCGTGTCTTGTACCTACTAAATCATTTCTTTGTATTGGATTTTTTGAACGTTCAAAAATATTTGGTTCTATTACTGTTCCAAGAGTTGTCTTTGACCTTGCGGGTATTAATTTTTTTATATGTTTAAAAATTGATTGGTCGTAGTATTTTATTAAATGCATATAATCCCAAAAGTCATTATTATCTGTATACTTTTGGAAATAATCATTTGAAGAAACTTTTAATTTAGGATATTCTAATTTAAAATTATCTCTTGGATCTCCAAGCAACTCATTAAAGTCTAAATTAGCAAATGATGATATTATATCCTCATTAACTACATCAGTTGGTGAAAAGTAAATACCAACTTTTGGTGAATCAACTGGTGAAAAATCATTCTCACTTATATCAACTCGTTTATCCACAAATAATTGAGTACTACTACCACTTTTGTAATTATCTTCTATTCGAATCTTATCATTATTTCTTCTATTTGGGCCGTAATTTGGTATCATAGTTTTTGTATCGTCAACTACCGATTCAAATGTATTATTACCACCAAATCCAAATGCATATCCAGTGGTAGTTACGGTTTGATTAGAACTAACATCTCTAATAGTGCTTCCATCTGACAAGGATGTGTTGTCATCAAAAGAATATCTAGTTGTTAAAGAGTAATAAGAAGATGATGGATTGTTACCAACATATGATTTTGGATTATTAACATGAGTGTCAAAAAATCTTTCTTTTAATGGTTCATTCCATGTTCTAAATTCCATCACAGAACCGGTTAATTGATTTCCAAACACATCAGTTGGTTTACCACCAATGTACAAATCACCACTGCCAGTCCACGCTGCGTTATATGAACTAGTTGATGTGTTCGAACCTGTTATAACTAATGATGTATTGCTAGAATGTATTATTCTATCTAATCCAGATTCATATTTTTTAACAAACAAATTGTAACTAAATGAATCAAAAATACTATCAGTATTTGATGAAACCTTTCTTACAGAAACATCATCCCAAAAAATAGTAGATTTTGGTTTTACATTTTCAAACCTTACACCTAGTTTTACAGTATTAGGAAAGCGTATTGTTTTTGTTACTGATATTTTTCTCCATTCAGATTCATCTAATCCTATTGTCTCTGAAGTTTTTACACCACCTAATGATGTAATTGATATTTGACTTGAATCTACATCTTCATCCCAATTTATAACACTTTCATTTTCATCTAATTCAAACATACGCAAACGACCAACAGAATCTACTGTACTACCAGATACTTTAGCAAAAGCGGAAAAAGAATATACTTCACCTGTACTAACATCAGTTACAGATGCTTTTTGTGAACCAAGAGAACCAGATGGATCTACTACTTTGAATAAATTTGTAAATGACACATTACCACCATCAGTATCAGATGTATTAATATGTCTTAAACTTTTTGTTCCAATTTTAGCAACATTAGAACTACTAACTATTTGTATATTTCCAAACTTAGCACTATTAGTCTGACCATCTGAACCAGCTATGAATGGTGGATTGAATAGTGAACTTGTTTCAAATGATGAAAAAGGAAACAACTCAACTTCTACTTTTTCTTTATTCAACATTAGAGAATAATACTCACCATCAAATATTGGTAGTAAGGATGAACTAACCTCTTGTTGACCAGCAGAACCAGATAAAATAAATGAAACAGTTCCATAATTATCTACAGAACCATTGTCTTTTAATCTAATAGCCCAATCATCTTCTTTTTGTATAAGAGTTTGGTTTGAACCACTAACTGACCTAAATCTTAATTCTACTGTTTCTGGTTTTCTACCTGTATCACTATCATCAGACCAACTACTTGATACATATTGTGCACCTCTAAATCCTAGAGCTTTAGTAAACTTTTTTGATATTTCAAACGGTGTTCGTTGTACACTATTGTCCATTCCACCATATTCTCTTACTTTTAAAATTGTACTAGGTATACCATAACAATTCAACAGTCCTTTTAAAGAATTAACCGTTCCCTTTGATTTTAATAAAAAGGGCATACTTGCAATAACTCTTTTAGTTATTTCTTTTGATATATCTCCTTCTACTGGAGAATCAAGAGAACCTGATGTGTATAGAGTATATGAATCACCACTTAATTTTTGACCAAACCCATGTCTGCTCAAATCTAACAAATCTTTACTATCTTCAATAGACCACCCCAATGATTTCACAAGATTAAAAATTAAATCTTTTGAAAAACCATCTTCTAAACTCAATCTTCTATCTGATATATCTGTCATTGATTTAATATACAACCAAGTTTCATCAAAATGTTGAGCGGTCATATCCATAAAGTCTAAAAATTGATGATTGTTAGTATCACTTTTTATATGGTCTGGTAATAAATTAACTAACCTATTACTATTTTCTTGGTCGTAAAGTGAAGCACTATATATTTGACCAGTTTTATTATTAACAGAACCATACCATGATACGAAATCAGCATTAGATGAACTTACTGGCACATAAGGACTTTCAAAAGTTCCACTACCTGTTTTTGGCCAAGATGCATCATGAAATTCACCGATTGAACTTGTGACATATGTAGATTTATAACTATACAAATAAGATTCGTAATCATCAAAACTATTTTTTACTTCTCGTATTTTATTTTCATAAAAAACAGCATCTTCTGTTGTAGTAGTACTTCCTACAAACGAAGAACTTTCTTGAGTATATTCTTCTATTTGCTGTACTTTATATTTAAAGTTTTTTAGTCTTGATTTTGCAGATGAGAAGTTAATAAAATTTTCGTAATTAGAATAATCAATACTTAACTTTGCAGAACTTTCAACTAAATATTTATCTTCTATTTGTTTTTTTAAGTTATTATCATTGGTTACCAAATCATCATAACTTTTTAAAGGTATTGTCCTTTTAGTAATTGGTGATTTATTATCTATCATGGTAACGTGTCCATACTTTTAAGAACTACTACGTCTCTTACATCATTTCCATTATCTTCTGGATCATAAGAAACTAGTTCAACTGTTTCTGTTAATACTGGCAATACTTCCCTACATACATACATTTTATCTTTTTCAGTAATATCTGTTGGTAATGGTTCATACATTTTAAATATAATCGAATATGGTTCATATGGATATTTTACATTATCTGTTACCACATTTGTAGTTAAATATATTTTATCATCACCAAAATGTAAGTAAGTATTTAAATCTTCTCTATCATTTAATTTGTAACTAAAAGTGTAATTTCCAAATAAACCATCTGGAGAAAATCCAGGAGCTTCAAATGCTTTTGGAGCTAATTGGTCTTTAAATTCATTCCAAGATTCATCTAACTCAAAATATTCAACTCCACCATCCGTTCCCTTACCCAATACAGTTGCTTTGAATGCAGCATAATTGGGAGTTCCTGGTGGTAATTCTATTTGATCTGGACGTTCAGTTCCTTCTGGTGCTGTTTTATTTCCTGCAATACCATATGATACATCTAGTAAATATCGTGCTTCTTGACCATATACAATATCACCTGTATCTTCGTCTTCCGTTCCTGGTAAACAAACTACAGTAGTATTTATTACACCTTGTGGACCACTATCTCCGATTGCACCATCTGCAAAGCCATCTTCCATTGACTGTATGTTTAGACCAATAAGACCATTTTCAAGAAGAAGTCTGTAAGGAGAGCCTGTATAATTTGATGATGTTGTGGTTCTTGTTTCTCTAAATATCTCTTCACCGCCACCACCATGACTGTTTTGATTTATAGACCATATCCATACATTGTAGTTCCAAGTAGGTGATTCTGGAAAACCAATTTCTCTAGCTTCTAGGTCTAATCTAGATGCATAGTCTATTGTAGGGGGAGGACCTCCACCCTCTTGAACGACAATGGTATCTCCTCTTGGATCTATGTATATCTCTGGTTGACCAGCTGGTGGTCTACCTGGACTACTTCCTCCAGTTGATGATCCACCTCCAGTATTTTCATTTGGTTCTGGCATTATATATCTCTTTGTTTATTAAATTTAATCATTAATCATTCCTAGCAGTTACAATACATGCTGGATAAAAAACTGTTGATTTTTCATTACCTGCATTCGTACCAGCTTGTTGTACAGTTAAACCAATACCAATGTATGCATCCCAACTGTTTATTTTGATTAGTATGCTACTTCCATTTGTGCTATTTTCAGTTTTAGCTGAAAATGGATTACTCCTAACAGTAGCAAATTTTTCAGGTGAGTCAAAACTAAATCCTTCAAGGTCTGATGGTTCTAGTATTACAAAATCACCAAATCCTTTATCACCCGGTTTAATTGGTGTCCACCCTTTATTAGAAGTCGAGGATCCTCCTTTATCCCAATCATATCCTGATATTGTCCAAGTGTAATTTGTCGGAAGATTAGTTTCATCAGCTTGTCTAACTAGTGCACTATTACTTTGTAGTTCAAAAATTACTCCATTACCAGATTCTCTAAGATAAATTGGAGTTACTATGTGTTCTGATCCTGGATACACCCTTCTAACTTGTTTTGGAATAGCATCCGAACCATGAGTTGAAACTCTTTCAAATAATTTCATCATTACTGGATTATTTTGAAAATTTCCCGTAAATGCATTGTATGGATCACCTTGTCTTTCATTATTAAAATCTTTGAAATAAGTTTGGAACGTATCAAATTTAAATCTAGGATCTTCAAATCCTGAGTTTGAAATGATATCTCCACTTTTATTTGATATTGAGCCAAGAAGTAAACTAGAAAAACGAAAACTTGCTTGAATGTCACTTGGAAGTTCTGCATCAATTTCTGCATTAAAAAGTATATTATCTCCTCTACTGTAAATAGGTTCTGGAGGTGTTATGCTAGTAATGAAAGCGTTTGGTATAAAAAACTTACCTTCGGTCAATATATCATTTGGTATAGTAGATTGTCCTGTATCTGTAAATTTAACTTTTCTAGAATCTCCAGCAATAGAACCAGGACCAGTAAATTTAATTTTAGACAATCCAAAATCTTTTGATGTTATTCTTGCTCTTTCTTTTCTTAAATTACTAAACTTTTTTAAATATTCTTCATCAACAATTGCCTGTGGTATTATTCTTATTTCTGTGCGAGTACCTGATATTTCATCAATTAGATATCTATCATCCTTTACAGATAAATCTGGTACTACACCACGACCACCAGTAACACGCAACATATCTTGAGGATTATTCTTATCAAAAGCTCCTTTATATATTTGTCCATCTGTCTGCACTAATACTGTATTAGGAGTTCCACCCAAGTATCTAAGAAATACGAACTTCAACACAAATCTACCCCTATCATATCCTAGTTTTCTAAGAATTGTTCCAGTTTTTGCTTGAAACCTATCCTCGTCATCAAACATATAATCGTCTGAAACTAGTATATATGATTCTAAGAAATTTTCATTTTCATCGTGAATTAGAAGATGAACGTAATCGCTATCTAGTTCTCCAAATTTACCACCTAAATAAAACTTATCTGAGGCCTCATAATTAACAACTTTAGATGTTGTTATAAGTTCTTTATCTTTTTCTTTTAATGTTATCATTATTCTATTGGCTCACCATCTGGTATTAAATTTAATATAGCATCATCTAAAGCTTTTAAATCACTATAATTATAGTCCTCACCGTAAAATGATTCATTTGTAGCAAACTTTCTTTTTTGATTTCCAACTACTAACCATTTTGTAGAATCTGCAGCGTCTGTTTTAATAATAATATCACCATTGAATACTCCATCAGGTAAACTATCCGCAACACTTAATTCAATTAATTCAGTAAAGCTTCTTTCGATTATTGAATTTATAATTCTTCTATTGTAGTCAGGATAAATGTTGTTAATTTGTTGTTTTGAATGAGAATTTTCTCTAATAAAATTTTCAAAATCATCTAAGTATCCAGGAGCGTTTAAATCTTCTAAAAAATTATCTTCACCAGCTTCTGCAGCATCTAATTCGGATTTGTTTAACAACGCAGGAAAATCTGAGTAAGGGCCCGTTTGACTAGATAATAAAGTTGAGCTCTCTATTCCCAATCCAACTCCTAATTCAGAATCTCTTTCTATAGTTTCAAATGAGTACAGAACATTGTTCTCGTCTCTAAACTTATTTTTTGCATAATCTACTATCTTGTTTATATGTTCAGCTCTTAAATCATTTCTAAAATTATTGTAGAAATCTAAAGCCTGTAACTCTTCTATTGTGTACGGCATTATATGGTTACCTTAAATGTAAATCCCTCGTCAAAATATTGATCTGTTTCATCAACTGTTCCACTACCACTTTGAACTCTATATTCTAAAGTGTAATACCTTTCGGGTTGATATCCGTCCAACCAAATATTAAAGTAATTTCCACTAGAATCACAACTGAGTAATGAACCACTACCGTAGGGTACAATTACATCATGTGTTTCTGCATCTCTAATAGAATAGTAAGATGAACTAATAGGTAAATATTTCACAGTTAAATTATCTGCAGTCGTTGAGTATGTTGTTGATGGAAATCTTTCTCTACCAACAACTCTGAATTTTACTCTAGAATTTTCTTTATACTCTGGTCTTAAACCTTTCATATAAACAACCATGTCTTCCATCTCTGAACCAGCCAATGGTGATAAGGTACCTGGTACATATTTAGAATCATTCCACACAGTTTCTAATGTTGGTGGATATTTAGTATGAGTATCTGATGAGAAGAATGATAGATTACCAAACCTTGTTGTATTACCTTCATCACTACCAGTATTTGCATTACTAACACTACCACTTCTCTTAACCATAAATCCATCATTTGGAATCGTTCCATCTAACCACTTATTAACAATATCAGTAACATTCATTCTTACATCTGAAGTTTTATGGTCAAACGAGTATGAAGCTTCATATAAACTACCACTATACCAAGAACCACCTGATGCACTAACTTGACTGTCCCATAATGTACCGTCTGTCTCCCCATCTTTGTAATACCAACTACATCCCTCATCTGTTACTGGATTATCATATGAACGACCATCGCCCATTATCCACGAACCACTTACTGGATAAGCGTATAAACTTTGAGATGTAACTAATGCTTCTGGTTTTGCATCGTATAAATTTAAAAAATATGATGCATTTGTAATAGTTCCACTATTAAGAGAACCTGATATCGTGTCTAAATTAAATTTTATTACTATTCTACTAGAATTTACTGTTTCTCCGCTATCACTAACGTCTTTTCTGACTTCTATTATTTCATCCATACCTGAATTTAAACTACCACTAGCTTGATATAAAGTTGAATCTTTTTCTGCGAATGTAAAATAATGCATCTGTCTACTCCACTATACCTAAATTATCACCAACTACTTTACCCTTAATATCTGAGTTTGGAAATTTAACTTCAAATATACTAGGATCTAATGCTGGATATAAAACACCACCTTTTAAAGAATTTTCCATATCATAAATATTTCCAGAATAACCTTGTCCAACATCAAATAAATTCTTGACTAAAACTTGATGTTTATCTGGATTATCATCTATAGGTGGTACAATAGATGCAACTCCATCAACCAAAGATAATTCATATGCAATATCTCCTAGTACAATTGGTTGTCCTATTTGCCATCTATCAATATCGAAGAAATCTTTAACTACTGAAACACATCTTAGAAGAACATCATTTTTATTAAAATTTGCTTTTGTCAGTATTGAAAAATTTATACCAATATTAATAACATATGCATTCTTGACATTTATTGCATCCGTAAGCATTCTATATTGTGATAAATAAGTTTTTAAATTTTGTTTTGTTGTTTCTGTTAGTGTAGATAGTTTTTTATTACTATCAAATCCAAGAGTATACATATTTACTGCTAATGGATTTGGTATCTTGTTAGCTTGAAGTGTAGATAACTTTTTATCAACGTCTTCAGATGTTATAGTGTAATCTTGAGAATTTATACTTCCAACACTATTTAGTTGTTCATCTTGTACAAAATGAACTTTTGCAACATTACCATACTTAGCTGGTAATGAATATGCTCTTACGATATAATCTTCTTTAGTAACTATTCTTTGTTGTGATTGAAAGTAAGCTAATGCATTTTCTCTAGTCTCTCTTATACTTTCACCAGCAGAACCGCCAGTAGCTGGTCTTGGATTTGTAAATGATACTGAATTTTTTGCATCTTGAACTAATAAGCTTGATAACAATGCGCTTTGTATTTCAAAACTTATGTTAGATAATTGATTTATCTCACCTGTATTTACATTATCATCTATACCACCACCGTATGTATATTCAATTGTGAGTGTAGTGTTTGCAGGTGCCAATCCAAATGTACGTGTTTTTAAAAAATTACTAGGATCAAAAGCTTCTGTTAATTTTGATGGACTACCTGGTAAACTAGAACCAACAGAATCTGGATTTGGAATTATTTCTTCGTCAGGATTATCTGATACGCCAGCTCCAAATCTTAAGATTGTTTCATTATTTTCATTTATGTAAGTTGAGAATCTACGAGAAACTTTTTTTAGTTTTAAAATGTAAGGAGACAAATCGTTATCAGCAGAAGCCATAGGATTGTTTTGTACATTATTTTCCATATCTTCAAATATAGTATCTCTTGCCAAAGAATCTACTTCATACCATTTATTACCATCACTATCTGTACAAGATAAAATTTCTATAACATCAGGATTACCTAATCTAATTTCTGAATATTTTTCTGCAGAATTAAAATCAAAATATTCTTTTTGTATTTCTCCACTTTGAACTCTTACTTGTTTTTTTAGTAAAAATTTAGTTGGAACACCACCATCTGTTTCAAATGTAGATACTTTCAAAGAATCGTATGAACTAGAAAATTTAAAATTACAATCTTCTACAGTTCTAAATGTTGTACCATTAGAAGAAGCCTTTATAACCACTCCTGCAGGTAGATTTAAGGAATACCTGTAATCTGGTAAATTGTTTAATGCTGGTATAGTTTGAAATACATCTAATACAGCTGTAGCTGCAGATGTAGTTTTTGGTTTATATCCAAAAGACTGAGCTATATTATATACATTTCTTTTTTCTTCAGCATAAGATAGTAAAGATTCTCTAAATTGAGCATCAATGTAATACGAAAGAACGTCACCAACATAAGATGCCATCTCAATGAACATCATACCCGGTGATGCTTCATTAAAATCATTGTAAGTATTAGGAAAATACTGCTTAGCATATTCAATTAAATTACCTTTAAAATCATTAAAGTCTTTATTAAGATAATTAACTGATTTTACTGAGTCTTTTTTTACAGTTGTTCTTGCCATTTTTTTTCCTATTAATATCTAGTAGCTGTGTAACTAGTATCTAATGTAATTTGTTCTAAAGTATTTGGATTTAAAGTTGTAGAAAATTTTAACGTAACAAATATAGTATTTTTATCATCTGTTAATGTTTTAACATCAATAATGTTAATATAAGGTAACCAAAAAGAAACAGACTCTTTAATAATTTCTTCAATTCTATTTGGTAATTGTTCATCTCTTTGTTCAAAACACAACTCTCTTAATCTACAACCAAATTCTGGTTGGTTTACTCTTTCACCAGGATGAGTTAGTAGTAAATTTTTAAGATTATGCTGTGCTTGTTGTAATGAAGTTTTAGTCATTGAAAAATTATTGTTGTTATCTGCACGTAATGGAAATGATAATCCTATATATGTGTCTGGATCTACATCTATTTCTCTAGCACTTCTTGGCATTATCCAAGTCCTCCTTGTTTCTTCTTATCTAAAGCTTTCATCAACTTACTATAATCCTTTGTTAATGCACTTGTTACGTGTTCTGGCACATCGTTTACTGTCTTCCCAGCCTTTTGTAAAGTATCAACTGCAACCATATCACGTTTAACTTCTTCTGATTGACCATATCCCATCAATTCTTGCATTCTTGATTTATCAAATGTTCCACCACCCATAGTTGGATACTCATCAAAATGAGTTTGTTTTTTACTTAGTCCAACAGTTTCATTTAAAACGCTATTCAAAGCTGTGTTTTTAGTGTACTTTATTTCTTCTTTAGGTTCTGAAACTTTTTGCTCCATAATTTCAGATAGTACTGGTGTACTATCACTTGGAGATGTTTGTTCTTTTATAAATATCGCCTTAACTTCTTTTTTTACCTCTCTTCTAACTACTTCTTGTATTACTTTTACAAGGTCTTTCTTAGTCATGATAACTCCTATACTGTTTTTGTTGTTTTACTTTTCATTGTACTTAAATCTAATATTTTTTTTAAAGTTTTTACAGCTGTTGTTAAAGCAGCTCCACCTACAGAATCTACTTTGAAAGCAAGAGCCGCTATGTCTAATTGATTTAAAAAAGTATCTATAAATGAAATTAAATCATCTCCTCTTATTACTGGTTGTAAATCACCATTTCCAATATTAACTTCATTGGAATTTAAATTAATTGTTGAGGTTGTTAAATCTATTTTTTTATTTTTACCTTCTAAGTTTGTACCAATTAGAACTTCATCTCTTCCATTAATAAATATACCGTTAGATTTTATTAACACTTTTTTTCCTGAAATTTCGTTTCCATTAAATGTTTTACCTAGTAATCCATTTGAAGTTAAATAAATCGAAGAGTCATCATTTTCAATATCCTCAGATACCAATCCATTTTTTTGTTGATGATTTGCTCTTATTTTTATAACTGGTGATATATCATCACCATCGATATTTCTGTCAAAATGTATAGATTGCCCGTAACGACCTTCATATGCAACAGAACCTTCATTTATTTCTATTTGAGGTATATTTCTTCTTTCAAAAGTATCACCAAGTTTTTTTACTTCAAAGTCACGAGGATCTACAACAGAATTTTCGTTAATAAAATCTGTTTTATTTATTATACTAGTGTAATAAAATTGTCCACCATATTCTATAGCAACAACACGTTCACCAACAACTGGTATTGTAACTATATTAGGCCATAATGGTTTTACCAAATCTACATTTCTATTTACTTCTCCTGGTTTATTTACAAAGTATCCTTGAACACTACCTCTTTCTCCCACCACATTATGTACTACATTTGTAACATAAAATTCTTCAGACTCGTGATAGAAAAATTTAGATGCATCAATACAATCTCTTACATATTTTTGAATTTGATTTTTCTTTGGAAGAGCATCCATTTCTATTCTATCAAGACTTCCACCTACTTTTTCTGTATATGCCATTAATTACTCTTGGTTACATTTTCTATCTTACGGTGTATTTTATCAGACTCTACTTGTATGTCTTCTACCATATCTTCTATACCAGACAACAACTGTGTTTTTTCTTCTTCTGATAATCCAAACTCATCTTCCGCACCAGCCTTACCTTCAGCAGAAATAAGTCTCTGAACAATACCAGCCATCTTAACAAGTTGGTCATCGTTTTTAACATTGATTTCAAGATACTCTTTTATCATCGGTACTATTTGTACAGCAGTATCTCCATCCTTAATAAACTGAACAAGTTCTTTTGTTAGTACATCAAGCTGTTTTCTGTTAAATTGTGTGTTGTCGTAAATGTCTTTGAAAAGTGATGAT
>Ga0315315_10000261_pt1 | contig 41871 bp, 47 predicted proteins | sample M140m3416metaG_FD_203699 | JGI IMG/M metagenome (GOLD analysis project Ga0315315, IMG submission 203699) | Ammonia-oxidizing marine archaeal communities from Monterey Bay, California, United States - M1 40m 3416 | ecosystem: Environmental > Aquatic > Marine > Intertidal zone | place: USA...
GAACAACTTCATTGCTTCTGCTTTGTCTTCAACAGCATCAAAGGTTACAGTTATTATCGAAGAGGCTTCTATAGCGTCTGCTCTCACAGCAACGGCGACTGTTTCAGCGGCGATTGTCAGAGATCAACCTATAGCGTCTTCGCTTTCGGCGGTGTTATCGACAGCTACTCTTATCATTGAGGAAGCTTCTATAGCGGCGGCTTGGACTTCGACAGCTAGTATGACTACTGTCATTCTTCTAAAATACCCTAAACCTAACGTAACACTCTCGCCTTCTAACTACCATGATGTTACGCTAGTAGCAAGCACAGGTTAGGAGATTTAATGCCAATATACGATAAAGGCGATTCAGTGCGTGTGACAGCAAGTTTCACTACTGATAGCGTTCTCGCTGACCCTACAGATAACGCTAATGATGTGACTGTTACTTGGCGTAAACCTTCAGGTGGCACAGATGCTACTCCTACGGCTACAAAAAGCTCAACAGGTGTATATTATGTCGATTTTACTCTTGAAGAAATTGGTATTCATTCAGTTCGTTTTCAAGGAACAGAAGGGGTTATAGCTTCTGAAGTTGTCGAATTAGAAGTCGGAGCTTCAGTATTTGATTAATACATATGGAAAAAATTAATCCCCAAGATATTGTCCAAAATGTTAGTAAAGAACGTGGTCAAAAGAATCGAGAGATTTTTTTAGAAGCATTAGCTGAACATGGAACTATAAGTAAAGCATGTTCTATCGCAGGTGTTACCCGTTCTGCATATGACAAATGGCGGCAACGTATTCCAGATTTTTCTGAACGTGCAGACTCAGCTAGACAATCAGCACACACAAGTGAAAAAGTTTCACACGATGGCAACTTTCAAAGTTTTCGTGAAGAATACTTTGGTCATCAGTCTCCTTGGTTCCATCTGAAAGCTATAGAAGCATACGAGAACACACCACCCGGAAACATTACACTGATTCTATGGCCACCTGAACACGGCAAAACAACTCTTGCAGAAGATTACTTTTGTTACAAACTTGCAACAAACCCTGAGTTTCGTATCACAGTAGGTTCAGAGGGACAGGATATGGCTAGAAAAATTCTTGGTCGTATCCGTAGCCGAATGGAACCGCATGGGCCTTTCCCTAAATATGTAGCGAAATATGGTCCTTTTGTTCCACAGAATGCGTCTGGTCGTAAAACTGCTCAAGCGTGGGGTGCTGATTATTTCAATGTGTTTAAGAAACAAACACATGATGAGCGTGATTATTCTATGGTTTCTTTAGGCTGGAGATCGAAGATTGCTGGTACACGTACCGACCATTTACATATTGATGACATTCAATCTCGTGTTTCGTTGAATCTAACAGAACAGATGTTCGAGATTTTCCGACAGGACTGGTTAACCCGTCCGGGTGAGAATGGTCGTACAAGTATTAACGGTACTCGTGTTGGTGAAGATGACTTTTACCAACGGATAATGGAACAGATAGATGACGACATTCTACGAGTAATTAGATTCCCTGCGATTGTTGCAAATGAAAAGGGAGAACCTGAACCGTTATGGCCTGAGATGTTTCCTATGGAAGCGTTAGACAGGATTCGTCGTAAGGTTGGTGAAGAGGCATGGTCACGTAACTATATGCAGGAACCTTCCAGTTCTTTAGAAGCTACGTTCACAGAAGAATCTATAAAGAAATGTTTGAATCCTTTACGTTCTACTTTGCATAATCCACCTGATAATTCGAGTATTTATATTGGTTTGGATCCTGCTCTTGGTTCTAATAACTGTGTCATCGCCGCTACACCACATGAAGGTAAGTTAAAGATTTTATTTGTAAGAGAAGATGTTGGGCTTACTCGTAATGAACAGATACTTGGTATTGTTGAAGATGCTGTTTTACGTTGTATGAAAAATGGAAGCACAGTTTCGGATGTAATCATAGAAGCAATGGTATTTCAAAAAGGTTTATCTCGTGATGAACGACTTATAGAAATGACTGAACGGTACGGGTTTCGTGTACGAGAGCATTTAACTGGTGTTAATAAATATGATGAGACTATAGGTGTTCCTTCTATGGCGTTATCATTTATGCGTGAAGAAATAGAAATCCCTTACGCAGATGATCCTCCCACTAGGCATCAAGCAGATCAGTTAATTCGTCAACTAAAATCATGGCGACCATTAAAACGTGGTACTCAACTTAGACAGGATCAAGTTATGGCTCTTTGGTTTATATGGATTTTATGGAGACAAAGAAAACAATCATTTAGCCTTGACTCTTCACAATTCTCGTTTAAGGCACTACCTTGGAGTAGAACTAAAAAACCGACAAAGGTGCTTTAATGGCGTATACATTTGATGAAATAGTTGGCATTATACGCCAACGAGAAAATGCACAGACCCCTGTGCTTAAAAAAATGGTCGAAGTTAAAGAGCGGTATAACGGCGACTATGTAATTCCTTTGCCGACCTTAGACGAAGAACCAGTATTACCGCCACTGACTCCTGCTTTAATTTCAGAAAATATTGACGCAATCGCTCAAAGAGCCGCGTCTGTATCTCCTTTTATTGGATGCCCTGCTTTAGATGGGTTTAAAGAAAGAGGAGTTCGTTCACGCGAATATGGTGATATTAGACGGAGAGCGTTAAAAGCTACTTGGTCAGATCAGAATATGAAATTAAAACTGCGTAGGGCATACCGGCATCTTGCAGGGTATGCGACTACTTGTCTAGTTGTTACACCAGATTTTCAAAAAGGCGCACCGAAGATTGAAGTTCGTGACCCGTTAGGTGTATACCCTGAACCTAAAGCATACGAAGATTATTCGTTGCCAAGAAACTGTGGATTCATTTACGGTAAATCAGGTGACTGGTTACGCGCACATTACCCTGCCGCTAGGCAAGAGAATGGTGGACCAGTAGGTAGCGATGAAATCGCTGTTCAAGAATTATGGGATGTGTGTGAATGGATAGACGATCAGCATATTGTTATTGGAATAATGGGGCAAAGATATCAGCAAGTTAATAGATATCAGCAACCTGCTCACAGTGCGTCGATGGAACTGTCACGCGCACCTAACAAAGCAGGGATGCCTTGTGTGATTATTCCGGGTCGTGTTTCTTTAGATAAGATCGCGTCGTCGGTTTCTAACGTAGTTGGCATGGTTGACTTGATGGCTAAACTCATGGCTCTTGAAATTATTGCTCAAGAAAAAGCTATCTTCCCAGATCGTTACATCATTGGTCGTTCAGGACAAGTACCTATGATCGTTGGTGGCGAATGGAAAGATGGTCGTGAAGGTGAAGTGAATGTTCTTTTAGATGCAGAATCTATAGGTGAACTTCGATCATCACCAGATCAAACTACAAATATTGCTATTGATCGTTTGGAAAGAAACGCCAGAGTTTCAACTGGTACTGTCCCACAAATAGGAGGTGAGTCTTATGGCGCTCTTAGGACTGGTCGCGGTATTGACGCTCTCATGGGTGCTTCTTTGGATCCGCGCGTCCAAGAAGTACAAGAGATTATGGAAACGCATCTCCGGTATTTGAACGAATCAATCTTTGCTTGTTACGAAGGATACTGGGGTAGCAAACAATATTCGATGTACACAGGGCAAAGTGGAGACACAAGCCACGTTGAGTTCACACCGAACATTCATTTTGAATCCAGACAGAACACTGTGTCTTACTCGATTCCGGGTGCAGATACACAAGGAACCACTATTCAACTTGGGCAGTTGCTTGGCATGAAAGGAATAAGTTTGCATACGTTCCGTAGCAAACATCCGTTCATTGACGATCCTGAAGCTGAAGGTAGACGTATAGACGAAGAAGCATTAGAGGAAGCTGTTATGGCTTCTTTAAGCCAGCAGGCTTTAGCTGGTGCTTTGCCTGTTGTGTATCTTGCTAAAGTAGAAAAGCATCGTAAAAAAGGATTAGATATTTTTGGTGCTATCGAAGAAGCAGATCAAGAGATACGTGAAGAACAAGCGGCGGCGGCTCCCCCACCAGAAGAAGGACAAGTAATGGCTCCTGAACAGGCGATGGGTCTAGCCGGAGGCCCACAAGGTGTACCCGCGCAAGGAGCGCCAGCAGGTCAACGACCTCCTCCTCCTGAGCAGATGCAACAAATGGCTAGAGCGTTGAGAGGCTAGAATGCCTAGAAACTATAAACAAGAACCGCCACCAGTTTCCGATTCTGGTATTAACGAACTTGGATTTGGTGGTGTGCAAGCCGCTCAACAAGCGGAAGGGTCTTTGGCTTCTAATGCACAAATGGATACTGCTACAACTGGTGGTAATGTCACTATGGCTCCGCAACAAGGGGATGTTGATTCTGTTGTAGCACAGTTGCAAAATTTCGTTCCTCAGTCTCAGGGCATGATAGCGGATGACGACCAACCAAATTTGCCTTTAACAGATGGGTTGCCTATAGGTGCAGGTGCAGGTCCACCTTCACAGTTAGTTCATAAGCCACATATCATTGATCGTGTTGCCAGTGAAACTGGCAATATGAATTTGAAAAGAATGGCTAATAGGATGACGCGAACTCAGAGACTATGAGTATTCGTTGGGAAGAAGTAGAAGTATTTGATGCTACTGATTTAGACCAGAATGGGATGCCGGGTCAGCGTAGTTATAATTCTAGTGCTGGTACTTCTGTTCAGGCTATTGCAGATGCTCAACTTATAGACGGGCGTTTAGTTGCGGCTAATTCTATTGGACAGTTTTCTAGATTAACTGAAGTTGATCCTGATATGGGTCAGATACTTTTTGATTATGCCGCTGACTTAACATTATCGAATGAAGATTTCTTTACACAAATTTTAGATTTACATGAGATTAATGGTATATCTCAATATGTTAAAGATTTTACAAGTATTGATAATGCCAACATGGAGAAAATGAGATGGGTTCAAACCCCTCAAGATCTTAAAGATTTCATGTTAGCTGGAGGTTATCGAACAAGAGATTTACGTGATTTAGAAAAAGGCAAAAATAAAAGTTTTATGGAAAAAGCTTTTTCTTTGTCATTTATACCTGATAGTTGGGGATTTGGTAAAGATATAGCAGAAGTTGTAGGTGCCGTGGGTGGTGCTGTGGGTACACCTATTCGTTGGACTGGCCGATCTTTATGGGGATCTTTAGAAGCGTCGCAAGATTTTCTTGGCCATAATATGCGTACTTACATGCTTGCTCAAGAAGATACAAAAATTTGGGATCCCACATGGTTGAACCCTGCTAAATATTTTGGTAAAGGTGGTTTCCGTGACAGAGCCAAAGAAGCGGCGAGTACATGGACTGCTGAAGATATAGACAAAATAAACGATACTTTTGCTGACGAGAAACGACGGTGGTTAGCTACAGAAACTCTCGGATACGGCGATTCAACAGGACGTTTAAGCGATCTTATTGATGAACAATTTGAAGAAGAAGGAATAGTTGCAGATCAATATAGTCCTGAATGGGGTGAACGATACTTCGAGTTGTACGACTTGATGAACACACAAGAATGGGCTGAACTTTACAATGAGATAGGGGCAGGAGCTTACGCAGGTGCCGCTCCCGGCTCTATGGAAAGTTTTATTTTAAGAGATTACAACAGTATGCAACAATTCGGTTTTATGAAAATGAAACCCGGAAGTGCGCCTGCACAAATGTTGCAAACAACTGTAGGTATGACTTACAGAGTTTTTTATGATCCTGTGAACATAGCGTTTATGGGTGTAGGCACTGTTGGTCAGGCTGGTGTTATTGCTGGTAAAGCGATGTTGACTCAAACAGATGATATGGTCAGATTGCTTCGTATGGCTAATGCTACTGATAATGCCGACGATGTATTGAGACTAAAAGATACATGGCGTGTAGGTGATGATGGAATATTCACAGCAGAACAACTGGGTCTTGAAGTCGGAGAAACTGTAAAGGTTAAAGATCTTGTACGTGCAGTAAGACAGCAAGCTGAAAAAACTCAATACGGTGATGCTATTGTTAATGCCGCTAAAGGAACTAACAGACCAACAACCGCACAGGTTGCTACAGCGTTAAAGTACGGCAGGTTTAGTTACTTGGCGACTCCTCAATCTATTCGCGATGTTATGTTTTTGCGGAAGATTAAACAAATCAACGGTACTTTAGGGTGGTTGTCTAAATCTTATAAGCAACATTTTTATTTGAAGACTTCTATTGAAGCGATAATGAAACTCTCTGGAGATGGGAAAAGCTTCAATTACAGTGTTACTGAAGGTGTAACGAAACTTAAACGGGTTGACTATCACCAAGCTAGACAAATGGTTTTGGATCGGATTGAAGCATTAGAGGGCGCTGGAGTTCGTGCTGAATATGAAACTGCGTGGCGTAATTTATATAATACAAATGCTGGCATTAGAAGACTTTTGCCTTCTATGACAAAATGGCAGATAGAACGGTTAGAAGCAGGGTTAGAAGGATTCGGCGAATTTGATGACATGCTTGATTTCTTACAACAAAACCTTACTGAAGTTTTAGCGCACACAAATCAGCTTTCTCCTAGAGGATTCAGATTCCCTACAGTTTCAGCTAGACAAAGATTTCAAGGCCGCGAAAAAACTCGTGTTATGGACGCATCTGATAAAGGCAGGAACTTCACTCCAGAACAGATGGACAACATGCTCGGTCATGGTGTTACACAAATGAGACGAAGAATAGATGACACAGCAGAAGAACTAGCTCGTTCCATTGAACAAAACTTCGAGCCGTCCCCTGCATCTTTAGTAGACGACGGTGTTATAACACCATTAGATAACATTTTGGCACGATTAAATGATGAACAACGGGCGATGCTAAAGGAAGTATTCTCTGATCCTGATAGCAGAACTGTTCAGATGATAAGAGAAATTGTTCGGACTAGAGGTGTAACCCCAGTACCTCTTGGCGAAGAAGCAAAAGTTCGGATGATAGACCAGATTCTTAGACGTAACTATAAAACAAATATTAAGTTCGCTGAAGGTGTAAATGCTGATAAAAGATTAAAACTCTTATCAAACTTTATTGACGAACTAATGGAAACAACTGTTACCAAACTCAAAAAAGAATATGAGATTAATGACATTTACGGTCTGTCTACTAGACCAGATGGGTTAGGGAGACTAAGTAGATACGGGCGCGCAAGTCGAGAATTTGTTACTAACCCATTACGAGCGTTTGGTATTCTTTTAAGAAACGCAAGGTACGCGCCTAAAGGTGGACCTATAGCATTAGATACAGTCGGCGGGTTTGAGAACATGATGCGCTACTTTGACATGGGGTACTTAGCTCATTTACCTGATGAAGTCATCGAAGCATACCAAATAAAATATTTGTATGGAACTCCGGGTGAACGGTTAAATATTGCTACAGAGTTTGTATCTGACTTTTTGTCTAACAGCGGACTATTAAGTATAAGTGATCCATCTATTGAACGAATGTATTTACAGTGGGTTAAACGCATGGAACACACATACGGGGTGTCAGGTGCAGATGCTATCAACGTAATGGAAGATACGAACAGAGCTGTGTTTAAAAGCGAGATGGCTAATATGATGCTTCTCCCAGACATTCATCAAATGATGAAAGCGTCACGGCATTTAGGTTGGTGGAGAAGAATAGGATTTTCGCCTCCTGCGTCTGTTATTAATTCTATGGTTGGTACTTATTGGAAACCTGCCGTGTTGATAAGGATGGGGTTCATTCCTAAGACTGCTGGCGAAGAAGCGTTTTCTTTTATTTTACGTAATGGTGTTTCAGATTATTTAGCGGCAAAGCTTGGGCCAAGAGGCGCATCTTTATATAAAGCATATGATCCTCGTACTGGTAAAAGAATATGGTATGACGGTAAGAACCTTCAACAATTAGAGCGCTACCGACGAGCTAGCGTTATTAAACCTATTTTATGGTATTTAAGATCTTTTGGCCCTAAAGAAAATAAGTTAAGGAAAATTGCTTCACAACAATTAGCTCAAGAACACGGTCAAGCTTGGCTTGCTTTTTCTGAAGTACAACAACAAGATCTTATTTATAAAAGATTAAGCATGATTTTAAATAATGCTTCGGATATCCCAGTTGCAGGCAAAGCACACACATTTAATAAATGGTATGTTTATAACGTCAACATGTTTGATGAATGGGCTAGGCAACAGCATCGTTGGTATTGGGAGAGAATCGGTGAAAAATTTCATGGTCGGAGCAGATCGTACAATCCTGTAAGACCATCTACACCAAATGTTACAAATCCTAAAAGAACTACAGGAAAATTTACTGATAGAGTTACAGATCCTGAGACTGGTATACAATACGATTTACCACCAGAACAATGGGTTAAAGCTAAACAAAGAACAGACCGTCTAGCTGAAAAAGTAGCAACAAATCTTGTTGGCCCTGAACACGTTGAGTACTTAGTTAAAGCCGCGCGTATATGGCATCTTCATCCAACAGCGCGTAATGCTAGTGCGAATGTTATGGCTAGTACCGTATCAAAAGGATATACAGGTGAGACTACGGCTGAACAATTAGCAAGAGAAGGTATCGACTATATTGATGGCTTTTCACCAGATCATGTTCATTTGTCGTTAGGTTATGATAGACACATTTTTGAAACAATGCCTAATCCAGCACAAGTTGGTTTAGCGGATACATCACCGATGCTAGGTGCAGATTTCCCAAGAGCTACTTACATTCTTGGGTGGCGAATAGCAGATGATCCTGCGGCTTTTGAAGCGGCAAAAGTTCTTTTAAATGCTAACCCTAAAGTCGCTGGCGATAATGCGCGTAACACGATTAGAACAATTTTAGGAACGGATGCAGTTGCTAAAGATCCTGCACAGTTTTATCAAATGTTTGTACGCGAACTTGATTACATGCCGTTTGATCTTAAAGGTATTTTAAGACAAGCACATAGACGATCACCTAATGGTCACGCATGGGACAATGCTTCACCTTTAGTAGCGCCGCATAACGCACAAGAAGCAAAACTTTTATCTAAAGAAGAACGTATGCGTAAAGCAATGTCGGAAAGAGATTACGCTGAAGCACGTAGAGTAGGTGCTGAAGTTCCGGCAGGACATGAATGGAATTGGTTAGATGATTTATCTGATGAAGAGTTCGCAGTATACGAAAGAATCAATTACATTTTTTCACAAGCAACAGACTGGGATCCTAGTGTTGTAGAAAGAATCCAATTAGGTGAAGCGTTAAGTTACGAAGAGCTTTTCACAATGCCGTCAGAAGGTGCATTAGCGCAAATGTTTAGTGACGATATGTTAGCTAAACCGTTAGATCAATGGATTGATGTTTACAAAACATTAGCAAGAGATCGTACATTAACTGCCCGTGAAGCTAATGCTATTAATCTTTCTCATTGGACAATGTTCCCTCAAACATCACGATACGGGGTGCATAGATATATACCAGTTAAACCTTTAGCTGGATTAGATAAATCCGCTCCGTTACCCGGAATAGGATCAAACACTAAATGGGTTCCTGCCGCTGAAGGTACTGCTGATGGTGCGTTAGATTCGATACGTACTGGCAATACTTATATTCATACAGGCGACACTCTTGTACCAGAGTTGCCTGTACCTCGGTTGGATATTTTCAGAAATGATTTGGATGGGCAAAATATTTTAAACGGTTTGCTTGTTGGTAATAAAGAACAGCGTTTAATGCTTTACAACATACAAGATATGGATATGCATATCTTGACAACAATGGGTGATGATCCTGCTTTATTGAGAGCGCATATGGGAGAAGCATCGTATTCAAAACTTATTCAACCAATGTACTCTTCACAAATTGATGAGTCTGCGAGGATGTCTAGTGCAGTTGAAGGTGGCAGGCCAGCAGATCACACATCTCTTTATGTGCCGATTGTAAGAACAGAAATAGTTGAATCGTTTGTATCTACGTTACAAGATCCTGATATTTCTATAGAATTTGCAGAATTTTTAGCTAACAAATTGCGAAGCATCCCTAACCAAAGAAGAGCCTTAACTACTTCTCTTCCTATAGGAGAATTAAATAATCCTGAATACGCTAAGTTGTTTGCTGATGAAATAGTAGATTTACTGAATCCTCTTAATGATCCTATTAGTACAGGGTTAGGCCCAGAAATTTATTCGACTGTAGCTGACGATGCTTTAGAGATGATGTCACTTGTAGATGACACAAACGGTGTGTACTTCCCAACGATGATTATGTTAAATGATCCTGATACAGCGCGTGTTGTATCTGAAGCAATCACTGAGTTTGCTTCTGTTAAACAAATGGGTAAAACAGGTATTACTTTTACCGACACTCCAGCTTTAAGTTTTGCGAGAGTTGATGTTCATTCAAATGCTTTCACTGGCAAAACAAAAATGAATCTCCCTAAAGAAAATAGTGTTTTAGGTATCCCTGATGGTACAGAAATACAAGTTACAGATGATGTTGTGGCAGAGATACAAGGTTTTAATCGAGATATTAAACCTAATTACAGACACGATCCTTACGCTCCTAATAACCATCCGTTGTACCGTTCACCAGATATAGGTGTGTATGGTACTTCTCATAGAGCAGATTCGATTTGGCCTGCAAGCCCGTGGGAAGGAGAAGGATTCGCTTCACGCCCTGTGTTTGGTACAAGCGACATGGCTAGTCTTGAGTTGCATCCAGTTGTAAATGGTTCTGATGAATTTATAGAGATCAGTATTCTTAGCGGTCCTAACAAGGGTGCGCGCAAAACAATAAGTCAAGAAGAGTACATGATTTATATTGAGGATTGGCCGAAAGTTCGTGCTATGACATCAGACGATTTCACAGCAGAAATTTTATACCCTCACGATCTTGACCCTACTGGTAAAGCGTATGGCATGTCTAAAATGGGTATGAATAGTTTGCGAAGAGGCGCATCTGCTACTGATCCTATTCCTATTTTCATAAATTTTGACGCTATTCTTGGGTGGGCTAACAGAAGAATAGTTACACAGGGTGCAGATTCATATAGTTCTATAGCTATACAAGCATTACACGAAATGGGGATTGACCCGAATATGATGTTTGCATATTTGAGCAGTCCAAACACAAAGATTATTGCAGGAGAACTTTCTTTTGCTGACGAGTTTTTAGAACTTGCTAACAAATGGTTGAAAAATCTTTACGGAGATGAAGTTGATCTTCTTACTACAACTTCTCGTTTAGAGGATTCACTAGCTGAAGCGGCATTTATTTGGGAACATGAGATTGCTCATGCCAGATTAAACCATGTAAGAAAAGAAAGACGAGTCAATCCTGTTGCAGAATTAACAGTGACAGGTGTTAAAGAACAAATGGCTAACAGTATGGCTCTTAAAAAAATGGGAATCCCCGACGAAGCTCTTTCAACTAATCCAGAAGAAATCATGTACATGATCCCTGACGACCACCAATGGGTTGAAACAGGACGGTTCTTAGGTACCGGAGGTACACAAGACCAGTTGATACGCAAAGGAGCAAACGCGAAAACAGACGGCGTATGGGATTATGCTACAAAACCATTACGTGCAAAAGGGATAGACACTACATCAATAGGTGATGTTTCATGGCCGCTACTAGACAATATTTTGGATCCTGATATAGCAAGATTTAATATGACTGCACGATTAGATGATATGCCTTGGGAAGCACACGGACCTCAAGCTGTGATTTCGTCGCAAGGAGCGTTCCAAAATATAGTTAATACCTTCTTTGAAGGTATAGCTTCACCGTTAATGAACGCTCTTATTAGAGAACCATTGTGGTTAGAAAACTTTGCTCTTGCGTTAAGAGAAACAGAATTTATACGAAGAACATTTCAGCATTCACCAACTGCGTTCACAAACCTTAAAAGCGCTAAGGGTCTTGTAGGACGAATGATACGTGTTGACGATATAGGTCAAGTCCGGTCAGATGATTTAGAAGAAATAATTACTCATGGCATGATGAATCCTGAGCAGATGCCTGATGTTGTTCATATAGGAATGCATGACATGGTAGCTACAGGAACTATCACAGCGCCAACAGAACCTAACTATATGAAAAAACTTGTTGTTGGTATTATCAACAGGGATCGCAGTGAAGTAGCTAAATATTTAGAACCAGCGATAGAACAAAAAGTTCTTAACAGATTTAATCCTACTTCTTTAGGTAAACAAAATGCAGATGAGTTCATGCTTGTTGTTGATGACTTTATGGATTGGGCATGGCATGAATCACATGTAATAAACGAACAAATAAAAGTAGCATCATCTAACGCTGTTGGTAAAACAATCCCTTGGATAGACGATCATACACTCCGTCCAATGTTCCAAGAACTTGTAGGGAATGTAATACCATTCTGGTTCGCCCACGAACAATTCCTTAGAAGAATGGCACGAGGGTTAATAGCAAACCCTCAAATGTACAGAAACTTAGAAGCTGGAATAACTGTAGGCGGAAATGTTGGTTTCATCAGGGAAGACAGCTTCGGCGAGAAACGCCTGTATATGCCAGTGTTACCTACGGTAGCAAATCTTGTCCACGGAGGGTGGGATGGCGTATCAGATTTAGCTGGCAAATTGACGGTACCTCAAGTAGAAGCCGCAATGTTATGGGCAGGAGATTCGATACTGCAACCGTGGGAACAACCTATTGGTTGGCCTATGAAAAGCATGTTACCCGGATGGGACGCAAGCAAAGTTCATCAGCCCGGAGCGGGTCCGATAATTACAATTCCTCTTGTTGGTATATCTCAAATGCTTCCTGAGTTCGCACCTTTATTTGCTGATCTAACATACTTCAGGTATAGCGGTTCTACAGCAGTAGATGAGAACTCTGCGTTGGCGAGTATGCTTAATTCATTAGTCGGCATTGGTTTTATTAAACATGTGATACCTGCTGGTATGACAAATATAGGCATGACTGAAAGTCCTTTCGGTATGAAAGACGCAGGTGAAGCGTTAACTGCTGGTGCTGTTCTTATGAATATGTTAGGTGAGTTACCTGACGAAGAATCTTACTACCTTGACAAAGCAGAGTACCAAGAAGGTATCAGACAACACGCTAGAAACATTTTAAACATGCGCGCATTTACTTGGTTTTGGGGGCCGGGTGCCGCACAAATGGAACCGTTGATAGGTGATGAACCATTAAGGTTCAGTCGAGAGTTTCAAGACATGTTGGATGTTGCTTCACGTACAGGTGCGATGGGGTGGGAAGAACTTTATGTAGAATTGTTTGAAAGGTATGTCAATGACGCTAAAGCAGAACACGGAGAAGACTGGAGATTACATGCACCTCCACACAGATTCCAGTTGTTTGTTACCGGCAAGCAAACTACGACTGCCACCGGAGCGCCTCTCCCTCCGACTGAACCTGCGTTGGAATACATTAATGATAATGAGCAATTTATTACTGATTATAAGTTCGGTGCCTCTTATCTTGTTCCTGCTAGTTGGACAGAAGATGAAGAATATTCAGCGTTATCTGCACAAAGAATGGTCGCGTTGGATCTTAGGCACAGAATCGAATGGGATGATCTAGTAGAAAGCTGGTATTTGGGTGCAGATAATCAGGAATACCATTTGCGTACTGGTGAGATGGACAGAATCATTTTAGATAATGATTATAAGATCAAACGTAAAGGTATTTACAGAGGTACAAGTTGGTCGAGTCAGGAAATTAAAAACTTTCAAGAGATTATTAAACGAGTTAAAGCAGAAAAAGAGGCTTTTGTTGAGAGTTTCACTAATCTTCACCCTATTTTTGCTTATGGTAAGTCAAATCCTTCTACTGCTGAAGGTAAAAGAGCTAGAACTATTGACGACTTTAAAGTAATCTTACAAGTATATGACGAAGCACCTGAACTAATACCTGAATCTGAAAATAGAGATGACATACTAGAGTTCGCAAGAGTTCTAGTTAGCTTATCGGAAACTATGGATGATTTAAAAAACAGGCAAGGTGGGACAGACTTAAGAAAACAAGCTAGAAGAAAAGCGGTGAATGAAATGGAGAGAATGAGAAGAGGGAAACCTTGGTTAAATTCTTTATATTACACTGTTGGTCGTCCTCTCATTGGGGAAGATGAGTTTCTTAAAATTGAATTTGATCCTTACTATGGAGTAGCTGATGGTATTAACTGACCAAGATTGGGAAGACGCTTATCAACCTATACATCCTTCTAGGAAAGACAGAAATGTTTTAAAAACTGGTAGAGAAGCATGGGAGATTTTAAAGAATTTTATTTTAGGTCAGCGTTTCGTTTTTTCAGATAATATTTCTATAAGCGCTATTATCCAAAACCCTGATATATACAATCAATATGCATCGCAGGTGGAAGGCGGTGCGTTAATAAGTGGTCTTGATACTGCAATAGGTAGTGGAGCTTTTGAAGATGGGATATTGACATTAGTGCGTGACGGTGAAGACGATATTGATTTACAGTTGACGTTTTTAGAAGGTGATGATTTAGGCATAGGTGCAGTCGGTGACGTTGATGATCTTTTAACAGGATTACATTTTGGAATGCAAAACATTGAAGCATTTTGGAATGGTTTAGATCAAGGTGAGCGTGATCGTATGCGTGCTTCTTTATGGTATTCAGGTTTCTATGGTACCGAGAACATGCCTTCTTTTGGGCAAGCTTCAGATATAAGAGATAACGGAGCTTTAGTTAATTTAGCTGACAAAATGTTACAAGCAGGTGGCACAGAAGATCCTCTTAGTATTTTCACTAAAAGTGAAAAAGAACATACTGATGAACTTGCTTCTAAATATAAAGATTCTAAAAGTACTGCGATGCGAGGACTTATCTCTGGGTTATATGAAACAGACCCTTACTCTGGATTAACTGAAGCTGATCGCATGACATCAGATTTGTTGGATGTTTACGAACAAGAAACAGGGTTACGGTTAGGTGAAGAACAACTCAAAAATGCTTTCGACAAGATGATTGATGCTCGTATAGGCACAGAAATCTCAGCGGAGAATCGTTACGGTGCGGATGTGATGCAAACAACAGATCTTTTTCTCGGTCACTATTTTAACAATGGATATTACACCCCTCAATGGCAACAAGTAATGGGGCGTGAACGATTAGATAGCGATACGTTTGTTGATAATGCTGTAAAGATGGGGCTTACCACACGGCAAGAAGCCCGTCAGCTTCGCAACAAATACGAAAAGAATTTTACAATGTCTCCCAATAAGAGAGATTTTGATTCAGAAGACATGCAAAGGTATCTTGCTTTAGAACAACAAGTCATCCGAGAAAGTTTCGCTGGGATATTTCAAGCTACTGGTGGTGATTTATTAACATCAAGTTATCTCTTTAACGAAGGTATAGGTAACAGTTTCTTCACAAAACAAAACATGGGGTATGAAGATATTCAAGGAATGATCGACAGCACTAACGCTCATCTTGCATCAGGATCAGATGTTGTGAGTATGTCACCAAGTGATATAGGTAACACACCAGAAGACATAGCTAGACGAGCATTGATAGGCGCGAATGTTAATTTGGATACTGGGCATAAAGCCGCTGGAGCCGCTAAAGCATTAGCGCAAGGAATGGTTCAAGGCTGGGGGATAAACAGTCCTTATGATTACAGGTCGGTGACTTAATGAGTTTTGAAGATTACGTAGACGAAGATTTATACCAACCATCTCAAGCAGAGCTTGGTGACACACGCCCAATAATACAAAGCACTAGCAGAGATGAGAAAGAGTTCTTAACTAATCTTATGGCAGGCGCGTTAATAGCTGGTCATAAAGAAGCTAAATCAATTCCGGGTATACGCCCAACTAAAGAGGTAACCGTTTCAGATGATGAGATCATTGAACAAGCTGACGTATGGTTGCGTCAAGTAGGTTTGACTTACGATAGTTTGACTTCTTTAATGACTCAATCTGACGCACAAGACGGTCACGATTGGGCGTGGGAACTGACACGTAAACCTGAAGCGCAATGGAATGCAGGTAGTATTTTAAAAACTGCTAACCCGTTTAACACAGCTATGGATGTTATTACAGGCAAGCCGGGTGCTACTCAGGAATCCATTAAACAGCATGGGGTTAACCCTTATTCTGATAGCACTGATTATATGGGCGGTGCGCTTACTGGTTTAGACGCGTTGGATATCGCTAGTCTTTGGCCTATGTATAAGGGGCCGATGTGGGTGATGAAAAATCTTATGGCGCGTATGGCTCCACGTAGAACTGTGGCGCGTCGTGGTAGCGATGATTTGTCTCGTGTACTCACGCATAAGTATTTAAGACCGAGAGGTATGCACTCTGGTATAGGTTCCGCGGATAGTAATACATTCCCACCGTATGACAGAACAAGCAGACGTCATCCTCAACAAATAGAAGCTGAAATAGACCAACTCCCAGTTGGCTACCAACAACATGATGCGCCAGATTGGTACCGCTACGATGGACAGACTAAACCTGAAGAAAGAGTAGGTGCTGAAAGAGATCATTATTTAAACATGATGGATGAAGCAGAATATAACGATTATGTGGCTTACCAAGAAGGAAAGTTTGAAGATAGTTATGATTGGCGGCAAGGCCCAGAATCAGTAGATGAAAAGCAAGCGGTATCAGATTTAGGAGATGAGTTGTATGAACAATTTAATCCTGCTAATCAGTTCCCTAATCCAAATCGAATGATGGACCGACGAAAAGAAGTGTTAGAAAATACTCAACAGTATAAACCTACAGTCGATGAATTCGGCAATGAAATAGACATACCTAGAGGTCCTTATCCAATGGATTATGGTTATCAGATCGACAATCCTTGGATTAATTTTACGGATGAAGTCGCTACGAATCGAGTTTGGAGCAAAGGTGATGTTCGAGGGTACCGACCTACTGGCGAGTACGTTAATGGTGTCGGTTTTATAACACGCGACCAATACGGAAATGTTGGACCTCCTTATCCTTGGACGCGACCTTTACCAGAACAAATAGACATAAACAATCTTCAAGCCACAGTGTTTGATGTACTCGACGAATTTAATGTTCAATACAACCAAGGTGCGCTCGGTCAAGTAATAGAAGAAGGCGGTGTTGAAGGGCTTGTAGAATCTCTTCTTAAACAACCTCATATCGAAATGATGTTTCCGGGTAAGTTACGAGACATTCTTAAATTAAGCGATAAAGAATACTCACCGTTTATTAAATGGTTAGCCGCCGCGAGTCTTATAGCCGCACCTTTAGGTGTAAGAGATGTAGCTAGTAACAAGGCTGGCCCTAACCAAGAAGATAAGTCCGGTACTGTTTTTGAAGGACTCGACGAGTCTTCGATGCTTCAAACAATGATGGAAGACGCAGGTAAACAAGGTCATAGAATGTCGATTCTTATGGGTCGTACTAGCAAAGAAATGTTAGATCCTGTATGGGAGGCTTTAGTTTCTGCTTACGGTGAGGATTTCGCTAAAGAAGTTATGGATTATCCTAGTGAAACTAATCCTCTTGTAACAGGTAATGCAATTATACTTTCTTATCCTACTGAAGAAGCTGAAGCGTGGGTTGCAAGGAATGGCCCTCAGTATGGATTCTTTCAGAATAATGAACGCCCGTCAGAAGTTACATTCGGCAAGAGAAGAACATCGCAATCTGGTAATTTTGGTGATGTGTTAAGTACTGTTTTGAATGACCAGCAACCTATGATGCAGGAACCTGTTGAGTTCCAAGATTCTTTTGAGGTTCTGCAAAATAGAGGGCAGTTGTCTAGTTCAGAGAGAGCTATTTGGGCTAATCAATTCTTACAAGGGATAGATGCACCTATTACAGCAGATAATTTAGACACGGTTGTTAGTTGGATTCATAATGAGAATGGTTCTAGTTTTAATCCTATTAATACTACGTGGGGTAAATCACATGATGAGTGGCCTGTTATTAACGAAGATGGTGTGAAAGCGTATCCTGATTGGAACACAGGGCTTCGCGCTTCTGTGGCAACTATACAAGAATCACAATATTCTGAGATGTTGGACGCGTTAAAACGAGGCACTACTTCTCAAGAGTTTGGTGGATTGCTTATACCTACTCCGTGGGGTACTAACCATTTCCATAATCATCCTGATACTTACGATTACGTGGAGTTATTCAATGAGTGAAAATAGAAATACAGTAAGTCAACAACAAGAACTCGACGCGTTCATGGCAAACTACCCTGAGTACGCTTGGATGTGGGAAGACCCTGAACTTAAAGCTGTTATAGAAAAATATTTAATTGAAGTTACGCATTACGGTGATGATCCAGAAGCAAAAGTAGGTTTGTTACAACGTCTTCTTTTGGAAACAGATTTTTATAAAACGTATTCAGCTACAAATCAAAAGTATTTAAGCGACGGTAGTGATCCAAAGCATGAAGCTACGTTCAGACAAAACATGATGGACAGATACTATGACGTTATCCGTATGGCTCAACAAAAAGGTATTGTAATAACTCAAGAGAATGCATCGAACTTAGCTCACATGTCTTACCGTCACGGTTGGGACGGTGAGGAAATGGAAAAGCAAGTCGGTCACGTTCTCACTAATTATGAAAAACAAAAGTATTACGATAACGAGGCAAAAAGCTGGACATATGATTGGGATACTAAAGTTTTTGTTGGAGAAGTTGGCGACTGGATGGACTACGGGCGTGATCGTGCGGCTAAACAACTGATAGAAGTAGACCAAGATGTACTGTACAACTACGCTTTAATGGCAGTAGATGGTGTTAAAAGCAAATCTGATATTGACAGATGGATAGACAATCTAACTAAAGGCGCTTGGGGTTCTTACTCTACGCAGATAGATACGTGGCTTGAAGACACAGGTGGCGAGTACACAATTACTGATTACTTAGCTGGTGCTAAATCAGCTATAGCTAATACGTTAGAGATAGAAGAACGTGACATTAGTTGGAGTGATCCTAAATATTCACAAGTTGTTTTTCATAAAGATGAAGAAGGTAACCACAAGTTCATGGATAAGTATGAGGCTCAGGAATGGGCGCAACGTTCAGGTGGTGGTTGGGAAAAGACTATGAACTATAGAAAACAAATGGCTTCTAAAGCTAATGTTATACAGAAAGCATTCACAGGGAGACAGTTGTAATGTCAGAAGTAGACGATTTTCTAGCTCATTTAGCACTATTAAACGCGCAAGGCGGGCAAGAAGCAGTAATAGCTTTTGGTGTAGAAACAGGAATTGTTTCTCCTGATGCCGCCGCTCAAATGCGTGGGACTGTAACTGCTGGAGAATCAGTAGGTTTAGGCGATTACGAAGACCCAATGGCGCATCCTGTATACACATGGGATGAAACAGGCGCGCCTACAGGTGGACCTCAAATAGTTCTTAGACCGGATACAGGAACAACAGGTGGAGCGCCCCCTATAGCGGGAGAGCCTCTACCTACAGGTCCGGGTGGTCAACCTACTGACATTGATCCTTGGGTGCCTCCACTTGGCATGGAAGGTGAACAACCAAAATTAGCAGATGAACCTCCTTACGAAGTAGTAGGTCCAGAAATGGACGATGATCGTCCCCCTGTTTTTGCTGACGTAGCTGACGATGAAACTGTACGTAAGCCGGGAGAACCTGACGAACATTTTGTAGGTATGGGTGACCCTGCAAGAGAAACCGATATCGGTTATTACGAACCAAGCATGGAGCTTTCTAACATGTTGACATCATGGGGGTTCCCTGAACCTGTGAGACTTGATGGGAACATTGTTATTAATGATCCAGCTATGGGTAATGTCACGAACAGGATGATGGGTCTTATCGAGCAGTGGATGCGTGACCCGAAGATAGGCGAGGATGAATTAGAAATGCTTATCATCCAGTCTGAACCGTACTTGGATAGATTTCCCGGTATACGAATTGCAATGCAAAATAATGTTCAGACTCCTACAGCCTCAGAGTATCTAGCTTACGAACGGTATGTAACAAATGTTTTCGCTGATAACGGTCTTATAGCTGACACAACTATGGTCGGTCAACTTATAGGTAAAGGCATTTCTATTACACAAGTTCAGCAACGCATGGACGCGGCTGTTGATGATGTGCTTATGATGCCTGAAGAAGTAAAGAGTATGTTCCGTACTTGGACTGGTACTACTGATGATGCGGCTGTTCTTTCATGGATGTTGAATCCTGAACAGTCGATACGTGAGATTGAACGTGCAACTGCTGAAGCAAAGTTTGGTGGGTTTACTATGATGAGTGAAGATGTGTTACCTGAAGAGCTTCTACCTACTTACACAGAGAGTCAACAGACTTTGTATAGTCGGGGGCATAGAGAGCCTAATTATTCTAATTTACAAGATTTAGCAAAAGAACTAAGTCATCTAAATTTATCTAGACAACAAGTCACTCAAGGGTGGGGTCAGATTAAAGACATGGAACATCTGTTCGCTGAAACAATGCGCGAAGATAAAGATTTCTCTGCTCTTAAAGAAGGTGTAGACGTAGCCTTTGGTGCTGGTGCGGCAGGATCAGCGGCGTTAGCTAGAAGGATTCGTCAACGTGTCGCCACTAATCAAGGTGGCGGTGGAGCGTCGGTAGGGCGTAGTGTTACTGGGTTCGGTAGCGCAAACAGATAGGAGAATAAATGCCCAAATATGCAACTAGCTCTTCCAAAGGGAAGGCTAAGAAAGTACCATACAAGAAGGTAAAGAAAGGTAAACGTAAATAATGTTTAACAAAGACGTACTAGAAAGAGTGGTTGCCACATTCGCGCAATCGTTCCTTGCTGTGTTCACCATTGGTGACATGGGAAGCATGAAAGCGGCTGGAATTGCAGGAGGTACTGCTGTTCTGAGCCTTGTTAAGAGTGTTGTTGCCAAGCAGTTTGGTGATGGATCGGCTTCAGCCGCCAGCTAATGACTGACGTTACCGACCTTAAACAAGTCAAAGTATCTAGGATAACCCTCGGACTTATCATGTCTGTGGCTATCACCAGTGGAGTCGTCGTATGGAATGCGGCTAGTATTGCTGGCAGGATAGATGATTTGGAAAAACAGGTGCAGGTAATTGAAGGAAACACTGGGACAGACAGTACAGTTTTGGCAAAACTTGATGAAATATCTCAAGGGGTCATGGAAAATGCTGGCGGTCTTGATGATTTGCGGAGCGCTAGGGTCGATGACCTTAGCCGTTTTACTCCTTCTCATATTACAAGCGCTATGGCAGGTGATTTAGAAGCAATCAAAGGTGATGTTGATGAGATGAAAGAGATCATTGCTTCTATGGCTTGGGTTCCTTCAGAATTTAGTTCGATCTGGGATCGTATCTATCTAGCTGAAGAAGCCATCCAAAGTAAGACATGGGGTAAAGACTTCTACGAAGAAAATGAATAAGACCGTTAAGTTAATCACAGCTATAACAGCCTTGTTGGTTGCTATAGGTACATTAATAGGGACAATCACTGTTACTTTAGGGAAGAGTGACCCTAGTCCTTATCAGGGTGGTATGACCATAGTTTTAAATAGTCCGGAAGCCTATGCCGAATTTCTTTCTAACCATCCGGGTTAATGAAAGTTTGGATTGACCAAGACTTATGCACAGGTGATGGACTCTGTGTAGAGATATGCCCTAGTCTTTTTGACATGCATGACGATGGTCTAGCATATGTTAAAGAAGCAGAATGGAAATCTTTATATGGGTCAGATAAATCTCGTACAGATAAAAGCACTCCTGTCTTACAAATGGCTGATGGAACTGCGACAGTCCCAGACGAACTCGCGGAAACGGCGATTGAAGCGGCAGAAGAATGCCCCGGAGAATGCATATTCCTTGAAATAGACTGAGATTAGGTTATAATAATCGTAGGCCGTCTGTGAGCTAAGTATTGGCCGGACGCGAGCTTATCCATTGGGATTTACCCACGCCCCTAATGAGTATGTAGTGGAGGTTGAACCAGCTAGTGACGACTGGGGAGACAAATTTAGTCACACACCGCATAGTTCCTCCGACTATGTGCGACAGTAAAGGAGTGATAGTTATGGTAGATGAAACTGGTGGAATAAAAGAACTTCGAGATGCGGCAGATCGTGGTAAAGAAGCAATAGCTGAACGCGATCAGTTGAAACGAGAAGTAGCTTTTATGAAAGCAGGTGTTGATACTGATTCAAAAGCAGGGCAACTTTTGTTTAAGGCTTACGATGGCGAACTGGATACAGAAGCTATACAAGCTGAATGGCAGGAACTAGCTCCTACCCCTGTTCCCGTTGTAGAACCGGAACCGGCGCAGGAAACTGTTACTGAGACTGATACGCAAGTATCAGAACAGAGGCAGGCTTTAGCTGAAGATAATGTTCCAGTAGAGGCAACTACTCAAAGTCCTTATGAACAAGGGTTTCAAGAGTTTCAGAAATCGTATGATTCGGGCAGGTCGAAGGAAGATTCGGCGGCAAGATTTGTACACACTGTGCTTGAGGCCGCTGGTCAAGGCGACGAACGAGTTGTATCTGACATCTAATGCCTACATATGTTTATGAATGTAAGGAGTGCTATTTCCTTTGGGAGTTAGTACAAGGCATGAAGGACGAACCTGTAAGGGTTTGCTCTGAATGTGGCAAGGAATCTGCTAAACGGATTCTTCAGTCACCAGCTTTAACGGCTGATGCTACTCCGAACAGGACACGAAATAAGGTTCCTCCTCGTAGACCAAATAATAATTGGGAAAGAGGAAAAGCCGGAGAACATAGAGCCGATGGTTCGTTTGTTCCATATGTTAAATCAGATGGTGACCATATACCTGTCAAAGAATTTGCTGATAATCGCTCAAAGTATGAAGGACTGTTGCGGAAGAGAAAGAACAAACAATCCACTACTAAATAAAGGAGCGATAACATGGCCGTAGTCGGTTATGGAGGTAAAGTAACCTCATACGATCTTGCCGTTGGCGTTAAGATCAACATGGATGAACTCATTTACATGATTTCACCAACAGACTCTCCGTTTATCAACGGTATTGGAACTGATGGAAGGCAACTTCTTTCAAGTTCTCCCGTAGATCAGCAAGAGTTTAAATGGATGGACGAAGAACTATTGCTTCCTCGTGCAACCGTAGCTGGTACAGGAGCCGCAGGAGCAGGCGCTACAACTATTACAGTTTCAGCCGCCGACTCTTACAGGTTCCAAGTAGACGATCTTCTAAACATTGGTGAAGAAGACGCTACTGTCAATGGTGCCATTAAGAGAATCACAGCGATTAATAACTCCACTGGTGTTATTAACGTAGCTGATTGGGCTAATGGTTCAGCATGGCCAGCAACAACAGCCGCGCACGAAGACACAGTTATATGTGTTGGTACTGCATTGGTTGAAGGTTCCGATCCGGGAGAAGCACGTTCAGCAGATCGCACGATCCACTCGAACTACACGCAGATCTTCGGACCTACACCTATCCACATGTCACGTTCAGAACAGCAGGTATCCCGTTACGGTGTATCTGATGAGTTCGCCAAACAAGTTTATGGCCGCTCAGTTGAGAACGTGATAACTCGTGAACAAGCATACCTTTATGGTAAGCCAGTAAACGACACATCAACCAAGCGCCGTTCAACTGGTGGCTTGATGAACTTCATTACTACTAACACTGACAGCTCAACAACTACGTTGACCATTGCGGCGTTAGAAGCTTTGATGCAGAAATGCTACAACGCAGGTGGTATCCCCGATCTTCTGATCGCTAACCCAGCCTCGTTTGCTACCCTAAATGCAGTATCAGACAGTGGTCGTGTCCGCACAACCATTGATGATCCTCGTCGTGGTCGCGTACCTGTAGCATCTGTCTTCACCGAGTTTGGTGAAACACAGATGGTAAGGAACCGCTGGTGCCACACCGAGAGTGCATTCGTAGTCCAGAAGGAAAATGTTTCCCGACGGGTTATGCAACCACTCGTGGTTGAAGCTCTCGCCAAAACTGGTGACAGCGACAAGGTGCAAATTGTTTGTGAAGAAGGACTCCAAGTTAAGGGTCAGTCTCACATGGCAAGATTCACTAATCTAACTGGCTACACGGATACTCCGTAAGTAGTTAATTAGCAGTTTGTTGGGGGTGGGGCATAGCCCCGCCCCTTACAACACGCTAGTATCAAAGTATGTCTTATACCGCACCCACCATCGCTGACTGTGTAACACACACAAAACGCTTATTGAATAGTAATACTCGTACTGAGCGGGATGCTGTTGGTAACGCAGATGGGAGTGCTGAAGCATTAACTACTTCTAGTACAAGTGTTAAACTTGCACATAAAACAGATGGTGTTCGTGCAGGTTCTTATATCTCTTTAAGTGACGGCACTAATCCTGCTGAAACTATGTACGTTCATTCACGTAACGGAGAGTACGTTACTGTAGCTAGAGGTATTGACGGGAGTGCAGGATACGCATGGCCTGAAGGAACTGTTATAGAAGTAGAACCACGGTTTACTGAGTTCCAAATTTTAGAAGCTGTCCGTGATGCTATTCGTGCGTTGCCTAATAATCTTTACGCAGTAAGTACTACAAGTGTAGATTTTGCTTCAACTAGCACACAAACAGTAACTTCAAGTGCTATAGCCAGTACAGGTTTTTACCATGTTATTTCTGCTACTAGAACAGCGCGTAGTTCTGAAGACAGATTATTGAATATCAATATTGATGTGCAACGTCACACTGATGGAACATTTAAAGTTATTCGTAGAGAAGGTATAGAGAAATCTGTGACTGCTTACATACGATACGCTCATCCTTTTGTAACAACTGCTTTAAATATGGCTACACTTTTAGATGACGATATTAAAATGGAAGATTCTATGCGTGACATACCCGCATTAGGTGCGGCATCTGCGCTTGTTCTAGCAGAAGAAAGCCTTCGTTTAGATTTACACAGCCAAGGAGACAGCAGATCAGAAGGTGCTGTAGCCGCAGGTGACCGGACAAGATATTCTTTAATGTTACAAGCACAATATGATCGTCGTATTAGCGAAGAAGCACGTAGGTTAATGAGTCTTTATGGGATAAGAGACAGAGCAGGAGTTTCTTCTATTCATCCGACTACTCTGCTTTAATCATGGCATTACATAACAGTATAAGAGATGCTCTACCTATCAAACTGAGTGATAGGAAATTTAATGTTGATGTCAGTAGAATGGCACGATCAAGCGTTGACCCTATACGACAGGGATTCGACACGCAGGGGCAACCCGGAGAGCAGTCTTTAAATCAGGCTGGTGTATGGAAACGTAGCCGTAATGACTGGGAGTTGGGTGCAGGTCAGCGTGAAGCTGACACTCCTGAATCTAATTTAAGGCAATACTATACAAGTCTGGGTATAGATCCTTGGACTAAGAACGAACTCAAATTACAGAAAGCAACTACTAAGACTTATACCGCTAGTGGCTCACAAGATGACAATTTGTTTATGTGTGTTGCTGATGGTGACGGCACTGAACGTGCATATGTAGCTGATAATACTGCTGTTTACTATTCAGCAGATGGAACAACATGGGCTAATACTAATCTCACCAACCCTCTTGGTGGGAAAATCGACGCTATGGCTACTGATGGCAAGTTTGTTTTTGTAGCTGGTAACGGCAAGGTACAAAAAATAAGCGGCAATAATATAACAGGATCAGTTGCTAATACTGATGTATGGACATTAGCTAGTGTCGATGGAGTATGGGTAGCTAACGGTTATCTAATGGCTTCTGTCGCTAGTCGTCTTACTGTTCTTTCTACGGGTGTCGCACCTTCAACTAACGCTGATATCACATCTTCTAGTTTTAGTCAGGTTAGTGAATGGACAGAGGTTATAGGTTCACCAAGCGGTATATATGCGAGCGCTAACCAAGGCGACTTAGGGAAGATTTTTAACATCCCTGTTAATAGTTCAACAGCCGCAATAGATTTTCCTCGTATAGCTACCACACTTCCAATAGGAGAAACAGTAAATGCTTTAGCTGAGTATGGTGGTTTGGTTATTATAGGAACTAATAAAGGTATTCGTTTAGCCAGTATTATTGGTGAAGGAGATTTAGAGTTCCACCCTCGTATAGATATAACTAATGGTGTTAGCGTCATGGAACCACAAGGAGAGTTCGTGTGGTTCGGTTGGAAAAACTATGACGGTTCTAACACTGGGTTAGGCAGGATAGGTTTGTCTGAATTGACAAGCCCTAATATTGTACCTGCATATGCAAGCGATTTAATGGCTGTAACACAAGGTGTTATACAAGGGGTTGTAACTTTAAACGATGTGCGAATCTTTTCTGTTCAAAGTGTAGGCGTGTACCGTGAGCAAGCAACATATGTGACATCAGGCACTATAAACGAGGGACGTTTCAGGTGGGGTGTAACTGAACTTAAAGTAGCCGCGTCAGTAGATTTACGGCATGAACCTTTAGCTACAGGTGAAAAGGTTACAATAACTATTTTAAGTGATGATGATGAAACAGGTAATGTGACATCAGACACAGTAGGGAATGTAACACCCGGAGTTTTACCTATACTCACATCTGCTAGTACAAACATAGATGGTGAATGGTTACAGCCAACGCTTACACTTACTGGTCCCGGTGGTACTACTCCTACGTTGCAACGGTGGACGCTTCGTTGTATCCCTATGCCGTTTGTAGCTGAAGTAATTACATTGCCTGTGATCTTAACTAACCACACTGAGTACGATAATCGTGACGTATATCAAGATGTTTATGATGATTACTCTTACATAAAGTCACTACTTGAAAGTAGAACTTTAGTTGATTTTAAGATGGGTGCTGAAGAAAAAACTGTTTATGTAGCTGGTGTGGCTTACGATCAAGGAGCGATTATTGGTTGGAGTGACGCGGCTCAACTGCAACATACTGATAGTAAGTATGAAAGGTACCGTTGGGTTGATGGCATTCTTACTGTGACGTTGATAACAGTTCAAACAGGTGTCAGTCTTTTCCATGCCGCCTAGATATTTTCCACCTAGGAGTAGAGCTACTAGATCACGCTCACAGCAACGCTTTGGCTCTGGTAGTAAATCTACATGGACAAGTTCTTCTAATGATGGTGGTGGATCAATAGAGATCGGTGTTTCAAATGTTGGTGCAGGCTATCAACCTTTTGGTTATATAGGTTTCCGAGGTGGTAATACTGCATTTGGTAAAGGGTACATGTGGTCAGTGGATGGTACTGATACTGACTACGGTGCTTACTCAGAGTTGCAAATGAGTGGTGGTACTGGAGTAGTAGATGGTCATACAGGTATGACTAAGTTTAGAGAGTACAACAACACAGCTTCCGATCCGGCATATAATGTGAGTCGTACTTGGTCAACACACGGTATTGCTTATAATGGTGTCTGGTCACAAGCTGGTATCAAAGCTGTTCGTGATACTAGCGGTGGTTACACAGAATATTATGGTAATCATTACTGGTACACACCACGTAGTACGAGTGATGGTTCAACTACAGAACAGATGCGTCTGACTACATCGTCAGGTAATCTTCAGATACAAGGCTCATTGTCTAAAGGTTCCGGTTCATTCGATATACCTCACCCAGTAACAGAAGGGAAAAGGTTACGCCATTCTTTCATAGAGGGACCTTATGCTGATCTAATATACCGAGGCACTGTGACACTCGGAGCAGAACCAGTAACTATCTGCATGGATGAACAGTACGGTATGACTGAAGGTACATGGAAAGCATTGAACACTAACCCTTGGTCTATCGTTTCAGCATCAGGCAAGCTAGTTGAATGGTCATTGAATGAGTGTGAGTTGACTATTACTGGGGATGAAGGAACAGTTTGTCAATGGATGGTCATAGGTGAACGTAAAGATCCTCATATGATTGACACTAATATTAGTGACAATGATGGTAGAATTGTTCTAGAATATACTCCGACGGCTGAACCAGAGGATATACATGAGCAACCCCCTACTCCCCACGACGGATAAGAGTGTAGATTTAAGTTTAATTCATCCTAGATTTATACGCAGATTAGAGAACTTCTTCTCTGACGGGCGTATAGCTAACAAAGTAGTAATTTGCTCAGGTGCTAGGTCATACGCCTCTCAGAAGGCTCTCTATGACCGTTACAAAGCAGGTAAAGGTAACCTTGCGGCGAACCCTGACTGGAAAAGACCGGATGGTTTCTTCAGAGGGAGCTTTCATCAAGAACAACCAGACGGATACTCGTATGCAGTTGACCTAAGAGTGGTACGTAACAGGATATCAACAGATTTAGTGACAGCTATAGCCAGACGATACGGCATACGCCCTACAGTTAAGGGAGAATGGTGGCATTTCCAACCACGTAACGGTACTGAATGGTTCCCTATTGGTATACAAGATGAGGAACCACCTGAAGAAGAAGTTAACTGGGCTGGTATTCAAGCAATAATCAACGATATGGGTAGACAAATAGGACTCTCACCGTTAAGACGAGGTTCGAGAGGAGATATCGTCAAGGTTGTGCAATCAAAGTTGAACTCGTTAGACTTTAGTTGCGGAATAGCAGACGGTGTATACGGACGTAAAACGTTACGAGCGGTGCTGATGTTACAACGAGCTATGTTATTGAAAGAGACGGGCAACGTGAATCACAAGACATGGACTGCAATGTGGAATCCAGAGGTGCCAGTTGGCCTCTGAAACTTTACAAGAGTTCGCTGAATCCAGAGGGCGTAAGTTACCCGGAGCGTGGATAGATCAGTTACCAGATGAAGTATTTAACCAGTGTTGGGATGGCACTGAGAACGGCATAGGAAAAATAATGATAACTAAATGGTTGCATTCTTTAGGCTATGATGATGCGACGCAAGGCAAGGTAGCCGCACTTTCTACTCGTGACAGACGCTAAGTCCTTAGAGGATTACGCTTTAGACGGCGCAGATATCCAGCAGATAACCAAACTTTCAAGAGAAGTAAGTAAGGTTAAAACTGAACGGGATATATTCAAAGGTCAAGTTAAAGAACTTGAAGAAGCTTTAGATGAAGCAGAGTTAAGAAGCCGTCTTTTTACTCAGTTGTCTAAAGCTGATTGTAAACCACCTACTTGGTTAACTAAGAAGAAAAAGAAATCAACAGGTGTGGTATGCACAATACTATCTGACACACACTTTGATGAAGTAGTTAAATCAGAAGAGATACAGTTTCGTAATGAATACAACAGAGAGATAGCTGTTAAAAGACTTGAAGCTTACTTCCAAAAGATAATATTACTTACTAATGAATATGTAACTGGTATTGAATACGAAGGAATAGTTTTATTCTTAGGAGGTGACATATTTTCAGGTGATATCCATGAAGAACTATCTGAAACTAATGAAGACACAATGCTCGCGTCTATTATTTTTTGGACTGAGCAATTATCAGCGGGCATTAATTTATTGTCTGAGCATTTTAATCATGTACATATACCTTGTGTGGTAGGTAACCACGGTAGACGTAGCCGTAAACCTAGACATAAATTAAGAGTTAAAGATAACTTTGACTGGTTTCTTTCAAAGACTTTAGAGCAACGATTTGCAGATAATAATAAAGTAACTTTCGACGTAGCTACCGGCGCTGATTTAATAGTTGATGTCCAAGATACAAAGTATTTATTAACGCATGGTGACCAAGCTAAAGGCGGTGGTGGTATCGGTGGTATCTGGCCTCCGCTTATGAGAATGGTAGCGCGTAAACGACAGAACACTGACTTTGATTACATGGTGTTAGGTCATTTCCATCAGCTAATCATGGCACCATCATCAGGGTTTCTATTGAATGGTAGTCTCAAGGGTTACGATGAGTACGCTTCGATAGGTAACTTTGCTTTCGAAGTACCACAACAAGCACTATGGATTAATGTTCCGGGTAAGGGTGTGCTTTGGCAGACAGCTTTACTTGTAGATGATTAATCTTCGTCTAAAACTAGGTGTAAATTTAAACGCCCTGATGGGTGATGATCTCTTGACTCAGCTTCCCAACATGCTTGGATGATAAAGATTTCCATTTCATGTTGAGTGATAGGTATTTCTAATCCGCATACCTCACTGATTTGTCTAGCAAGTATGGCAGTTACAGACTTAGGATCTTCTTGTAATTTAATTTGAATCGGTGGAAGCATTTGCTTTTTGGATTAGTTTTTTCTTGCCACACATCAAACATTCTTCGTTGTTGTCGTGTCTCTGCATTACCTTTATAGATGCTTGCGCACCACAATTCCAACACTTTACGTAGTTCTTCGCTCTTCCTTTTCTTTCGTCAAACATTCAGAAGGTAAGATAAAACAGAAATGGGTGTTCCGTTATCAGGGTATGCTTCTTTAATTAAATGATTGATATTAGCACCGCTTAGTAATTCATCTGGTATGTCTATTAATTTTGCTTCTGACTCAGGTATGTAGTTACCGTTCTTCTGCGCTACTATCATCATTTGTTTCAGGACCTCCTAAGTCTTTTATGATTTCAAAAAATTCTGTATTAGTAACGATAGCTTCTGTAATATCTGCTTGCTGTTCTTTTTGTTTATTAAGAAGTTGTCTAACGACTCCTCCTTGATAGTTAATAAGTCCTTCTATTACAAAAGATAACGGACCTCTACAAACTAATTGTATGAAACCATTTTCTTCTTCTTGGATCCAACATCCTATAGTTAAATCTTCTTCGTCACCATGACCGTTTAATGACATTACCCTCGTATCTCCTTTAGTCGTTTATATTCTTCTTCCCAGTCCATTTTCTTTGTAGTGTTGTACGCTTTCTTCCTTAATTTTGAGAAGTTTTTATTTCCTATTTTATCTATTACAAACTTTCCAAAATCAACTGGATTGTCTGTGAATTTCATATGACACGATGCACATAAACAGAATGCGTTTTCTAAATCTGTTCGTGTCTTCGCATACTTACGTGAAATAATATGAGCGCATTGCAATGCGTGTGTGTTACCACACTTCTCGCATTCACCTCGTTCACGTATCAACTCTGCGTGTAATTTAGTGGCACGACCTTTCGCTCCACTTCCATACATATTACCCATCAATAATCTCCGCTTCTATTAGTTCCGGCATGTCCTCAAACTTACCCGGATGCAATGCTTTAGGTTGTGCTTGTCCTTCAAGAATATCTAAAGGTGACGCATCAACATCAATAGTAGGCACTACAAACTTCTTAGCTCCACCATCTGTCTGCCGTTTCTCTAAACGTAAACGTCCCTCTACTATCCCTACTGCTTGTAGCTGATGCAACATCTGTTCCATTGCAGGTAACTCTTTAGCCGCATTCCAACTGTTTGTAGTTAATAACCACACGCCACCAAATTTTATCTCAGGTAAAATAACATTAAGTCTTGTCTTAGGTACGCATTCCATTTTGTTTTCATTCGCACACATACAATCAACCATGTCGCTATCACCTGCTGTAGTTAAAGTGCATACCTCACCATCGCAACGCCTAATACATCCACGACCTGACCATAACTCATACCAGATAGACAAACTATCTTTAGGTAAAAAGACTCTGATGCTTTCTGATGAAGTTATAACTTCCCATTGGTTAGGTGGGCTTGCTTTCTTATCAGACCATTTGTTTACTTCGCCACCATAAAGATTAGCTATCTGTTCGATTGCTTCTTTATCAGGTGAAGTGAACCTTAATTTATCTATCGCTTTTGGGAATCCCCTGTTCGCATCTTTAACACCCATTCGTATACGCCCATGTTCAGGCATACGAGTGCCAAGAGAATGCAAAGGAATAACTGTTTCCATAGTGCTACCTCCTAGCTTTACTCTATCAAGAAAATGGCAGAGGTGACTGTTCGTTGGGGAGTACTAAGGCGGTGTCACCCCTGCCATCAATTACTTATGAGTTGGTACTGACTCCTTACAAATATCTTGAAAGCTACAATAGTTACAAGTCCAAGCTGTCCCTGTGTTAATGAGGTTACCATCTTCATCGTGTGCTTCCCATCTTCCAGTAGAAGGATTTGTAATTTGAGCAGGGAATGGGATCTCAGGATTTGTTTTAGCAAACCGTGGTTGAACCTCATTCTCACCGCTTGTATTTTCTAAGAAAGCTTTAGCTATAAGATCTTGTCTGTTGATTTCAATATCAGCTTCCTCTTCAAATTCTTCTCTAGTGTAATGATACTCAGCACCAAACCTATGTAATGCATCCAACCCCAGTCGTTTAGCTACACCCGGACCAATGTTTTCCAAACCAAAGTAAGCAATAATTAATTCATCTGCATTTAAACCTGACGCATACATAGCACCTTGTAGAAAATGATTATGCTTCGGACCTTGCCCTCGTTTGACTGCGAAATCCATACCAGTAGCACCCATAGTTTTAACTTCAACAACAGTTAATTTATCTTTAGTTTCTAATACAAGATCAACGTGACCGTAACCATGTAAACCTAAATTAACTTCGACTTCCTCTTCAACATGGATACCTTCTTCTGCGCCCCACTTCTTAACAACAGGTGGTAACAACTCATGAACATAAGTACCAGTACCAAACCTCCAATAGTCAGCAATAGTAAGAGGGTTACTTGGCTCCGTCTTATGCATCTCGTATCCTATTTGACGAGCGCACCACCCAGCCCAAGAACCACGCCATACTTTATCAGACGGTGTACTTGGTGCAGGTGTAGCCTTAGCCCATTCGTCAGCAACACGCTGAATTATTATGGGATCTTCTGCTTGTTGTTTCGGAAGCAGATCCGATCTATCAACTTTAATCATGCCTTAGTCTCCTTCATGTTTAGTGTATCGGGGTGAGTACAGTTAGACATACTTAACCATACTCACCCCATGTGACAGTGGTAGGGTAGCCGTCAAACATGGTCACCCTGCCACTATTAACTGATACAAGATTCAACAATCACTTTCATCCCTTTCGGGAACCGGATTGCATGTCCTCCATGTATCAATGTTCTACTAATTGGTCTGATGTACATTCTCCCTTCGGGACCAGTACATAGCGCACACCACCACAGTCATCCATTACTCCTGCCTTAGTAGAACATGTGCGAATCAGGGAGTGATGGCAGGTAAGTGTGAAAATGGTTATCTATATAGACCATCACTCCCTAAAGCATTTATTTTTATTTAACTTTTAATTAACTTTTATGAGACACAGCAAACTTGTCAATGATTGACCAAATTTGCATACAAGTATTTTGTGCATCAACTAACCCAGCTAGATCACCTGTTCTTCTGCAATGATCTAACTTACCAAGCATCTTGGTGTTAAGAGATGAAACAATAGCTTGCAATGCGTGAGCATCAATGTCTTTTACGTCAAACGGTATGTTAGTTTCCGACATCTACACCTGCTAACAAAAGCTCTTTCGCTTTCTCAGCATAGCCTTTCCCTTTGCCATCAATGTTTTTAATAATACCATTCTCAATAGCTAAAGCAGAGTTTTTATGCCCAGTATTTATGTCGTGTTGTTCCGCACTTTGAACAGAATTGTAAGCACACCACTTATTCTTACTGAAATTACGTGTCTCTCTGTTCCAGTATTTTAACATTGCTTCATGCTCTCGTTGTTGCACATTAATTGCACGAGTGTTAGCTACCCAAGTATCAACAGATACTTCTTGGTTACTCCAATACCCATACTGTGTAGGACAGATAGTTTCAACTAACTTATTGAACTCTCTTGTTGTGTACTCAGTATCTTTTAAGATAAGCGCAATTCTTTCCATCTTTTTAGCTGTCATTAAACTTTCATGCAGTATATGTTTGCGATTATTTAATCTAATTTCATGGTTCTTTGTATGTCTCACTTTAAGTAGCATGTTCTTATCAATAAGTTGGTTCATGCAAAACAAACGATCCATTACTGAAAAGCATCCAGTTCCCCACTTACCATTAAAGGAATCAATCCAGATAACTTTAGGTTTAATAATATCCCCGTCACCTAAATCTATTTCCTCATGTAGTTGTTGAGTAAAGATAATTCTCTGTCCGTTGTTAATTAATTTTACGCCAGTAGTTGACATAGGAAATAGTTCCTCAATCATGTCAGCTATATGATGGTATCCCTTGTATTGAGGATACCTATTGCTATGTAATCCTAAAGGTTGATGAGTGTCCTCTCTAACTACATAGTAATTAGAATTAACTTCTCCTTGAGTTGTTGTATGTTTAACTGAATGCCAACCACCCGGACTGTCATGTCCGCCTTGTGGTCTGAACCCAGCAGGCGCGTAGTACACATTGAAATCACCGCCGCCTTCACGTAACGCATCATGTGCGCTCATAGCCCCATGCTCTGTAACTCCTACATTGAATGGGTTTTCTTGTACTGCTTGTATTGATAGTTCCTTCATGTTACCCTTTCGTATCCTCGCTAAGAGGATTAGTGCCTATCTCTGAAGGGGTCGAGGTTTTTCCTCGGCCTCTTCTATTTTTAATTTCAATTATATTTCTTTGATTCATTTTGTTTTGTTCCTCATCAGGAAGAAGAGGAGTGTCAGGTGTATAGTAATTATTGACTCTCTTAGGTGGTATAAACGCAGGCTCATTAATAACTTCTCTTAATGCAGAGATAAACCCCAATGCTTTAGCCCGTGATCTTTTATCAGCAAGGGTAGGTACAACGCTACGTTCAAATTGTGTTATTAGTTCACGTAAACGTCGTAACCTACGCCTTTCGTCGCTGACCCCCATTTTTTTTAAAAGTCTGGTTCTGGATCAGTCCAAGCAGGGCTCGACTTGGTGGACGAACCTCCACTCTGATGATCGCCGCTATCAGACTTGCTATTCCTTTCAATTTTTCCAACCGTTGCTCTGGTAGTACACGCTCCAATATTGTCAACATTGATTTCCCAATACGTGATGGAAACGCTTTGACCTTCTGTTTCTTTGTCAACTTTACGGGATCGCATTGATCCGTTAACGATAACATTGTCGCCCTTAGAGTAACTTTCGATTGCATTCTCTGCGGCTTTTGCCCAAACCGTAATGCTGAACCAGTCTGTGTTTTCAATCCACTCGCCGTCCTTATCTTGGTAGGAACGGTTAACTGCAACTGCGTTAGTCGCAAGTATTGTTCCTGTTGGTGTGCTTCGTTCCTCAAAATCACGAGCTAAGTTGCCCACTATTGTGATTTGATTATCTCTTACTGCCATAGTACCACTGTCCTTTCAGTGCATTTATTTTTATTAAATTCATTTAATTTTTTATTTGATTTGTCTTGTGTTAAAGAAACCTCTTAACCTAGGCTCCATGTCCATCAAATACCTCGCATAATACGGGGCATGATTGTTATTAATCTTGAACACAGGATCAGTAGTATTCATCGCTATCTGCCAACGCACTACTTCAATAAGAGATTTCATCCCCCATTTCTTACGCCCAAGCTCAAGTAAATCTATTGCCATCCGATGCAGATGGTCATACACATCAGGGTTATCAGCATGGAATCTCAACCATTCACCCGGATATTCTCTCCAATAAATAGGATGAAGATTATCTCTAATGATTTCTTCTTCACTGTAATTAGGATTCATTTCATCTAGTACTGCTGGCATTAGCCCTCACTTGTCCTATGTTCTGACCTATACTGTGGTTCCAATTCCACCTCAGCAATCATGTTAAGTTCACCAAGGTCAGCAATTATTTTGTCAATAACTTTACTTACTTCAGGGTTTTCCTCCCAGATAGTATCCTTTGATGTGGCATACACTTCGTGAACCACATCCCATGTAGCATCTATATTTATTATATAATCAGGCATTATTCTCTTTCTATTATTTTGTATGACTCGACATCCCATCCGCACAAATCAAAGATGACATGCAACTCGTCATCTGATGTGCATTGGATGTCTCCCTCGTTGACAAAGTCCAGCAACTGGGAAAGACTCCAAGTCTCCCGACCAAATTGGTTATCAACTCTTAAAATGTTTAAAGCAATCTCTTTCGCTTTAGGCATTAAGCCTCCCTCTTAGGTTGTCTATCTCTTGTTCACACTCAGCTACCGCATCTTCCAACGGTTTAGTTGCTGTTCCCACAAGCCTGTGGATAGTACGTGCAAGATTAGTTACTTGTTCAAACACCCAATGAACATCATGCCACTCAAATGCTTCCCAAGCATTAGCCTCACACCAATCATCTAGTTCTTCACGCTCCCATGTATGCCACTCATCAGGTAAATGTTCAGTGAAGTAATGTCCACTTGCTTCTTGTATGTAATGTTCATGTTCAAACATTAGTTATCCTCTCTTGAACTAATTAATAGCTCTCCATCAGACCAAACCTCAATATGAGGTGGCTTCTTCAATGACTCCAACCATGTAGGTATACCATCAGACATCTCATTAATGACCTCCGCCAACACAGATAGATTTGCCTCGCCATAAGCGACACGCCTTGCATCCTCCAACAACCACAACAATTCATCAATATATTTAACGTGTTGTCCTTCAGACATTAGTTCTCTCCTTATCTGACACATAGAAAATAGTTCCGTTATGATTCACTTCTTTTAATGGGAATGGTTGATGAGTCCAACGATAAGAACTTTTCTTATGATTAGCACGACAAGTAACAACACCATCTCCTTCACTACGCCATATGTCATTAAGCGTGTCGAGACTAATAATCTTGTCGCAGTATCTACACTCAGTCATTAGTCCAACTCCCCTCTTGCTTCATCAAAACATTCACTACAAACGATGTCGTTATCAACCATTTCAGTCACACCCGGAATAGTTGAACTCGTAACTACTTCTGAAATGACTTGTTCACATAATTCACATTCAGTAACACCTGAAATATTCATAATGTCTCCTTGTCTCTATACATAATTGAACATCTTTTAATTGTTTCTACATCAGTATCACTGACGATAAGTTCAGGAAAAACATGTATTTTTAAATCAACACCACGTTTCTGCCCCTGTCTATATAACTGATTACGCATAGATTTAGGAGTGCAATTAAAATCTTTTTCAGATGTTAAAAGAATCCAATGGTCAAGTTTCCCAAATAATTTATCCCAGTCATAATCAGGTGCAGGTCCTGTATGCGGGATTTGTTTTAAGAATCTAGCCGCAGTTGTATCACTTAGTATTTCCATCGTTCAACCTCGATTCCTCTAATTGTATTTCTGTGACGTAATCGCCCCAGTCTTCTAAGTATTTTTCACGCATGTTACGCATATCATTTTCTCGTTTTATACCTTCATGGAGCATGAGTTCTACTTCAGCCCGCACTATACGTCTGTAATATGCTTTTGATATAAGCCACCCAATGAACATCCCTAATGGTAGATAAAGTAATATCATCCTGATTTGTCCCCTTTCATAGATATCAACGGTCTGTCTCTAATACCTTCGTAATAGTCAGTGCGATTAAACCTGTATTCAGCAGAGTCTCCATTCCAATTTTCTACACATGTATTGTCTTCCATCCAACACATGATTTTGTCGTGTAACAACTCAACACAATCACCCCAATGAGAGAACTGTCTACTTAATACTGTTTGCTTTTCATTGTCACTATTTATTTCTTCAAACTTGTACGTGTAGCAGTCATTCTCTTTGTTATGAACTATTTCTATTCCAGTTATCCAACCCATTACTTAGTTCCTAACAATGGGTGACAATCCCACTCAACGATTTCACGTTCTTCTTCAACAGTTTCAGTTTCTTGTGAAATGATTTTCTCAACTTCAACTGTCTCTGTTCCTATAACACGCTTAGTGCAAACTATCTCCCGATCAGCCCATAGCTTCCAATAGAGAACATCGTCGCACCCTAGAGGGAAATCGTATTTCTCTATTTGATTAATGAACTTCTCTTTAGTTTCTTGGTCTTTAGGAAAAGCAATATAAACTACAAGACTAGTGTCTTGCCAAACTTTCTGAATTGTTGCTCCTGTACCTTTGAATGCTTTGATAACAGCATCCATTTGTTCAGGAACTTCGTCAGTTTGAAAGCTAGTGTTATACCAGCTATGCCCAAAGTTGATTTTCATTTCTTCCGGTAAGTTTTCTGCTTGAGTTTTAAAAACTTCAGCTAAAACTTCTAACTGATTTGATATGTAATCAGCTTGATTTTGTTCCATGTTTACTCCCTTAATTTATATTTATAAATTTCATTTTACTTATTAATCCTCAAGTTTCCTCACATTAGACCCAATGATTAACACTTGTATTAACTCCACGCAACCCTGTCGCCTACGGCGACGGGTTGTCGCTACGCTCGCGTTGTCGAGCGCTCGCTACGCAGGGTCGCTACGCTCCTACACTGACCCTTCGGGTCAGTTAAAACAGGCCACGCATCGTGGTAGCGATGCGTGTCCATTAAAAAACGGAGAAGAAAGAGGAGAGACTCTGTTGTCTCTCCTCCTTCTCCGTTTAAGGTGACTACTGCCCTAGCAGTATGTCACCTATTGAACGCGGACCAGAGGGGTCGTCCACGTTCTGTTCGGCTCCAAGTATGTCGCCGAGCAGGACTTCGGAACGTGTGGCTTCAGCCCACATTCCGACCCACTGGCTTGCCTCATCTGTGATGAGCAAGCCAGAGTTGGCGTCCTGTAATTTAATCCCTGATTCGGCTTTAGCCTTATCAGCGATTAAACCGTGAAACTCTCTTTCCCATTCGAGAAGTTGAGTTTCACCCGGTTGCCAAACGGCAATCGGACGGTACCAGTCCCTACCGGGGTTCAAAGAAGGCTTTGTTGCCTTCTTTGGTTCTGCGAGGTGCTTACGCCAATCCCCAATCCAGCGCTTAAAGCCTGCTGGTGTAGGATTGGTGTTTTCAAGCACCTCGCAGATAACCCCTGCGGGACCCAATGGTTCCGGCTCTGCGGATGGAAGAAACTTCACCTGAAGGTTCGTCGCTTCTATCCGGAAGAAAACGAGCCGGTAACCATGCCCTTCGGCTGGACCGTCCTCGTTTGGCACCCAGTTTGGGCCGGTGACTCTCGCTCCCGGCGAGAATTTGGCTTTTGAGCCATTGCAGACGAGATTGTGTAAAGCTCGCTCTGCGTCACCTGCCCAGTAGTAACCGATTTCAAACTGCTCTCGCAGTCTTCCGTATCGGTTACTACCGAGAACCTCGCGGGCTTCGGCAAGTAATTCAGCCTTGTAGGGCTGGTACTTGCCTCCGGCCTCTGCAAAATCAAAGATTTTGACACGAGGTCCTGCGGTCACATCTATGATGTTACCGCCGACTCTAGCGAGGTTCTCGAAGAGCCCTGTTCCCCATTCACGTATGTGGTCACCGAGTTTCTCGGATGGGGTTTTAAGTGTTTGTATGTCTGTCATGCTAAATTTCTCCTTTGTTAGATTTGCTTTCGCATGGCAAATACCTCTATTTGAGGTATTTATTTTTTTAACTCCCCCATGCTTACGCACAGGGGAGTCAAAACTGTTAGTCCCTGTAATGAATGCGACCAGCGTGTTGGTCGAGAACAAAAAACAAGTCGCCGATGGCTGACATGAGGGTGTGGGTTGTACGTGATTTATACCCAACGTCGTTCTCGACCACCCAGAAAAAGTTACCTTGTTCTGGGCGCCATTCATCACCGTAGGCGTGAAGGTGGTTCGCGTTGACAGTAGGGTCTAAGTTTGTAAAGTCCCAAACCTCGAAGCGGAAGCTCACCTGATGGAGAATAAATTCGCAATCAGGTGCATTGGCTTGACCATATCCGAGTACGACTTGGTTGTCGTGCTCGGAAGAAACGAAGGTCAAGTCAATGTCCTCGGCTTCCGCGAGTTTCGCTCCGAAGTGGAGCGAAAAGTTTTGGTCAGAGTCAGGTAACGGCGGTAGTTTGCCGTTACCCAACTCGGTAGGGGTTGTGGTTATCATTTAGCCAACTCTTTCTTCAGGTTTAGTCTGTCCATCGTAGCGGTACCAATCTGGCGCATCATGTTGTTGGCTCCTTTCAGCCGTTGGTGGGTACAGGCGTACCCACTTGCCGTCTGTGACCATCTCAAGGATGTCCACAGACGGTATTGGTATTTCAGGCTTAAAGGTTAAGCCAGAAAGAGTTGGAAGTGGTTTAGTAAGCATTTTTGCCTTTCTTTTGTAATTTGCGCATTTTGCAAATTTCGTAGTTCGCGTAAAAACGGAAGGCCGCGAAGCAGTCGGGCTAAAGTTGCGACGTTGAAAAAAAATCGAAGCTTTTTTACGTCCGCCGGTTGAGGCGGACTCTTTTTCAAAATCTCCGATTTTGCCTTGCGCGCCACCCGACTAGGAATCTACGATTCCAGTCGGTGCCCCACATCTCGTCGAAGCATCGGGAAGCGATGCTCCCTTCGTCGAGATTGGCAGGGGCGTATGCCCAGCGCGAAAAAGAAAAAAAAGCAGAGTATGATTTTATTTCAACGGCAACCTTTAGAGCCGATGAGTTGGCGCGAGTGTGCCTTCAAAATTTAGATGGAAAAGTTCTTATCCGTTAGGATTCCATCTAAATTAGCGGTTGAAGGCACAAAATCGAAGCGCCAACCACCTTTCGTTACAATGACGCGACTATGAAATATTAAAATGACAAATGGAAAAAGGAAAGGAAGCGCTTTGTAAAGTTGGGACGACTAGCGAGTTGATGACGCACCAAACGCTCTTGCGTCATCAACCGAATGGAAGGGTGGTGCAACTCACAAAATCAACCCTTCAGGGTTCGATTTTGCCCGGAACATTAATTTAAGAGTTCTCAACCGTATCTCCGGTGGTCGAGATGTACGCATCTCGACTGAGTTGCAAGGGCTGTGGGCTTTAAAAATCTCCGATTTTTCGCTTGTTAGGAGAGCATTAACATCTAGAGAAGCTCTGCTTCTCGACGAGGTTAAGCGCATCCAACAAGCAAGAAGCCCTAAGCGGGGAGAAATCATAGAACGACGTCGCTGGTTCTTTGTCGTTCTAAGGATTTCGGAGCCCTAACCCTTCTCGCAGTCGAAATCGGGGGACCCGACATCAGCAGACTTATCGTAAACAACGAAGTTGTTTAGATTACGTCGCTGATGAACCCAACAAAACAAAGCAAGACATGAATAAATCGCGGCGTGGCCGATTTATTCGAAGAAAGGGCGGAGAGAGCCAAGAGAGACACGCTCTTTGGTGCTGTCTCTCTTGCCGCCGGAGGCTCACACACTCGGCTAGCCTTCTCGCACCTATCGGGCTCGAAACCCCACGCCGAGTAGACACAGTAACAACGACACTAAACGTGTCGTTTTACTGCTGTCGCTCGCCTCAACTGTGTCTGTAGGCTCGTCGCAAAGGCTCCCATACGGGTCGCCCAGCGCACTCGCCCACAACCTACAGACACAGCACCAAGCCAGACACCCCGATACCACTGGTGGCAAGGAAAATGTGCCACCAACCACCAGAGGGGAGGGGTGGGTGGCGTAAAGCGAGACACACTGGGTCGATGACTGCGAAAAACGACGACTATGTTGTCGTTTTCTACGCAGAGTCATCGAGTGTGTTGAGCGCAGGGGGGGGATGTACCCTTAGCCCTTGTTATTTGTACGTTCAGAGGTCAGAGGTTTTTCGTGGACACCGGAGTGTTGTGGTTTGTGGGGGGAGGTTGTGTCTAGTTTCCCCTTGGGTGCCGTCCGTCCGTTTTAAGTACGGTTCCACTTCGAGTTCGAGCGATCACACTTGTCTCTGTCCCTGCTTGACTTGATTGCAGGGAGCGGAAGCCCATCTGACGGGCGAACTGAACCTGATAAGGGTTCGCATACTTCGTTTAATATTTATTGCCCTGTAGTATGGACGGGGCGCGTATATATTTGTATCATACTTAGGAACGTGTTCAAACCTTTTAGGAGTTTTTTATGGCCGCTATGTCAAATTATTTGGAGAATAAAGTTTTAGACTATGTTCTTCGCGATCAAGCAGATTGGGCGCCTACTGCTGTGTACCTTGCTTTGCATACCGCTGATCCTACTGATGCCGGTACTGGCGCAGAG